>JAEEGL015653168.1_pt1 | contig 30506 bp, 24 predicted proteins | sample 9134231 | NCBI WGS metagenome assembly JAEEGL01 (sample SAMN16246548, study PRJNA631951) | gut metagenome | biome: gut microbiome; feature: rumen; material: fiber-attached | host: Bos | place: Iran: Karaj | collected 2018-10 | reverse complement strand
TTCATTTAAACTATTAAATCTATGTGTTTCTTTATCAGTAATAATGGTTGTTTCTTCTATATTTATTCTTTCGTTTTTAAAATTATTATCATTTAGTTTTTTTACAAATTCTTCTGTATTTTCGATATTTATTTCTTGTAGGAAACCTAGTGTTCCGCTATTAACTCCTATGTAATAAATGTTTTCATTAAAGTTACACTCTTTAACCATTCTTAGAAAAGAACCATCTCCACCTATAGAGATAGCTAGATCATAGTTATCATTTGTAATAGTAAAATTATATCTAGTTAATTCTTTTTCTAACTCTTTAGCTACTGCTAATGATTTTTCGTTATCATTGGGAAATAACTTTATTCTATTTATTCTTCTTTCCATAATAATTCCTCTAATCTATCAATAATAGTAACTATTATTAATTCTTTATTTTGTTTTCTAGTTTTTTTATCTACTACTATATTAGTATCATAGTAGTTATTCTTATAATATATAGAAATGAATACTTCATTATCTTTACCATAATTATTATTTTCATCTGCTCTATTTAATTTACCTGTAATACCTATTCCTATATCAGAATTAGTAAATACAGATATTTTCTTAGCCATCTCATGAGCAGTTTCCATAGAATAGACTGAGTATTTTTCAATTACTTTTTCATCTACTCCCATTTTTATTTTAAATTCATTAGAATAAGTAATAGCACTGAATTTTAAAACATTTGATGCTCCTTCTATACAAGTAATAGCATTTACTACTCCACCTCCTGTACAGGATTCCATAGTAGATATAGTTTTGTTCTCCTTGGTAAGTTTTTCTATTATTTTAGCAAATGTTTTCACAAGCAATTCTCCTCTACTAATGTCATTGTAGTAATAATAATTTATAGTGTCAATAGTTTTGATTTTATTATATAATAATCATAGAATTGGGTGATGATATGGATTATAATGATGCAAAACTTGTAATACATAAATCTAATAATGAATCTGCTACAATACATCTTCCTATATCTAAGAAGTTTAAATATAGAATGGATAATACGGCATTAATGGTATGTCAGGATGATGAACCGGTATTAGGCAATGTAGCGGGATTCTATATATTTAAATATGGTAATTATTATAACGTTAATAGGAATAGTACTGTAGTTGGTGATAATGCTAATTGTTATGATTTTACTGAACAGACATTATATGATTATGATTTTAAAACTTATTTAATAAAGTATGAAGATCAGACCGTTAATAGAGTTTTTGTATATAAAATTAAAGATGATATTATTGGTCAGGTGGAAATACAAAAGATAGGAGCTAAAGGATGGGATGAATACGAAGAAAGTGATGTAGAACCATTCTTATACTTCTTAGTAAATGTTCAAGTAGAAAGAAACGATATAGAAGAAGATATTCCAATAGAGGAAGAAAAACCTAAAAAAGAGAAAAAAGTAAAAGTGCGTAAGAAGAAAAGTATGAGTACTGATGATCCAGATACAATAATAAAGAGTCTTAATAATTTAGCACCTAAAGTTAAAATAGCAATTGGAATTGCTTTAGGTATCTTGGTTATTGGTATGATAGCATATATAATTACTAAGACTAAAATAATCTTACCTATTACTTTAGCTTTAGTAGGAGTGTTTTTATTTATAGCTTTTTGGTCATTTTTTACATTTAGAAGATATCTTAGTACATTTGATTTGAAAGAAGTAAAAAATGATTTAAAGTATAGTTGTAAAGCTTTTGATGAAAAGAAAACATATTTTACTAATTTATATTTAATTACTTGCTACTATACTCCTTTTATATGTAGATATGAAGATATAGCATGGATATATCCTAGGGATAAATATAGTAAGGGTGAAAAAGTTGGTACTAATATAGTAATAAAGTTGTATAATAAGAAACACTTTGTTATTCCTTATGATAGTAAGTTTTTAGAATTAATAGAAACTCATACTAGTGATATATTAATGGGATATAATGAAAATAGTAGAAAAACATATAAAGATTTAACACATAATTAATGAGGTGATACATCTTGAAAGGTATTACAGTATTTTTAATAGTAATAGTAATATTATTACTTATTATTACAGTATTTATATTATTTATTAGGAATTCTTTAAGGAGATTTTTACAAGAATTCTTTGGTACTTCTAATTTAAAAGAAGCTATAGAAAAAAGTGAAATAGAAAGCCAAGAAACTCCTAAATCAGTTGCTTCTATGGAAAGTGTATTATTATCTTCTATAAGAAAAGATTTTCCTGATTTAAATACTAATGAATTGAAGTCGATGACTGAAAATGGTATCTTAGATTATTTTAAAGCTATTGAGGAGAAAGATTTGGAAATAGTGAGTAATTATAATGATACTATTAAGAATTTAGTTAGTGTTGTTATAAATGATAATAAAGATAAAGAGATAAGTTATAGTAGTATTAATTTTCATAAAATAGTAGTTAATAGATATGAAAAAAGTGATAGTATAGCTACGATAGTAATGGAAAGTAGTTTAGAATATTATTATAAAGAAGATAATAAGATTAATAAGAAGGTACAGGATAGATTTAAAGTAGAAATAGTATATGTTATAGATGCTTCTAAGGTAGATAAGGAGAAAAAGTTATTAGGTCTTAACTGTCCTAATTGTGGCGCTCCTATAACTAGTTTAGGTATAAAGAAATGTAAGTATTGTGATACTGGTATTAGTGATATTATTAAAAGAACATGGGTTATTAATAATATGAAGTCATTTTAAAAGAATTAGTTAAACTAATTCTTTTTTATATATATTATTACCGATAAAAGTATTAGAAAGAATAATACAGCAACTGATATATAAATAGTGGTATCTGTAATTATTATGTCTTCTTCACTAGGAGTAGTTTCTTCTACTTCTTCTTTTGCTAGTTTTTTATTCTTACAATAACCAATCTTTTTATCTTTTTGCCATATACCTTTTTTAGCATCTATTGCTTTATATTCCACTTCACATAAATAAGCAGAATACTCATATTCATTATAGACATAATCTACTTTAGCTAGTCCTTCTTCAATAATAGATTCTTGTAATAATTTATCATCTACCCATATCCATGCTAGTGTACGACCATATTTATCTTCTTTTTTACTATTTTTATCGTATTCCATTTCTACTTTAGTAGCATTTTCTAATATATTACAGACATAATTTTTAGATTCTTCTCCCATATAATCAGCTGGAGATTCTTCATGTTCTATTTCAGGTGCATTTATAGATAGTAATCTTACTTTAGTACTTTTATCATTCATTTTTATCCAGATAGTATCGCCATCTACACAGGATTCATATTCAACTAGTTCTTTAGCTTCTACTATATTTGCAAATAAAAAAATTAATAGTATTAAATATATCTTTTTCATATTCATCACTATTAATATAATATCATATTTTTTTTAATTCTTCAGGTGGAAATGCTTCATTCAAGGCTTTAACTATTTTTTTAGCTAGTTCTAGTATTTCTTTTTTATCACATAAGCCAATTTCTTGAAAAAAGCATAAATTGTTCATAAAGTCGTAATAATCAATTGCTCCACTATCATCATTTATTACTTTAGATATAGTAGATTTATAATATTCTTTAAAGATATTATTTCTTTCGTGTTCATAGCCTTTTTCTACTATATATTTATCTATTTCTCCTAATATAATATCTAGTTCTTCATCTTCTATTATTTGTTCTATTTCATAAATAGTACAAGTTATATCAAAGTCATAGTGGAAATTTTTAATAGCTTCTTCTAAAGAGATTGTTCTTTTTGCTGACTTTAGTATGTTAAATTGTATTACTCTTGACTCTTTTCTATTATCAGGATCTAGTTTATACCCAGTTTTAGTCTTATATAGGTTTATTAAATCTTTAAGATTAAAACCTATTTCCTCTAGGATTAATAATATGGAACCAATACCTAGATAAGTAGAATTAGAAGTAATAGCTGTTGCTATAGTACCTGCTAATATTGGTGGTAGTCTTCTACCCCATTTTTTTAAATTACTGATGACGTTTTCTTTATCACTTTCGTAGATGATTTGATCTTTTAATAGGTATTCTTCAAATTCTTTTTCCATATTAATCCCCCATGGGAGTTAGTATATCATATTTTTTATAGAAAAGAGTGAAAATGATGATATAATATTAGAGAATAGGAAGAGGTTATATATGAAGTGTGCAGTATTAAAAGATAAAAGATGTATTGAAGTTGGAGATATAAAGGAACCTAAAAGTACTAATGGAAGTGTTTTAGTAGACGTTAAAAGATGTGGTATATGTGGTTCTGATATTCATTATTGGGATTTAGGAATGCCAAAAGGTTTAGTAATGGGACATGAGTTTTGTGGTATTGTTACTGATCCTGGTAATAGAAAGGATTTAAGTGTTGGAGATAGAGTTACTGCTCTACCAATATCACCTTGTTTAAAGTGCCCTTCTTGTAAAAGTGGTAATCCTCAATATTGTTTGCATACTTGGGATAAAGCAGTTGGACTTTCGTTAACTAATCCTGGTGCTTATGCAGAAAAGACTTCAATTAGAAGCGATATGGTTATTAAAGTACCTAAGAATATTACTGATAATGAAGTAGCTATGGTAGAACCTACAGCAGTTGCATTACATGCAATACATCTAGCAAATATTAAAGTTGGAGATAAAGTATTAGTAATTGGAGCAGGTATAATCGGTGATTTATGTGCTATGTTTGCTAAGATGAATGGTGCATCATATGTTGCTATATCAGAAACTAATCCAAGACGTGGTATAAAAGCAGAAGAATTAGGATGTGTTGATAAGTATTTTGATGCTAAGAAACAAACATTCATGGAAGTTGCTAAAGCGAAATGTCCAGATGGATATGATGTTGTATTAGATTGTTGTGGTAATAGTCCAGCAGTATCTACTGCTCTTGCTATGGTAAGACCAAATGGTACAGTAGTAATGGTTGGTGTATCAATGGATAGTATTACTATTCCTTCTATTCTACTTGTAACAAGAGAATTAAAGGTGTATGGGGCGATTGGATATACTTATGAAGAGTTTGTAGAATGTATTAATTTAATAGCTGAAAAGAGAATAAATGTCTTAAAATTATTAGATGATATTGTGCCTTTAAGAGGAGTTCAAAAAGCATTTGAAAGATTAACGTCTGGTAAAGATGATGCTATTAAGATATTAATTGATCCAAGAAAGTAAAAGATTTCAACATTTGTTGAAATCTTTTTTTAATCCTTTAAATCTTTTAAAAAGTCCTTAGCTAGATTTTTTAATTCTTCTTTTTCTTCTTTTGTTATCTTTTTATCTTTAACAATGTCCCCTACTTTTTTTGCACTACTTTTTGCTTTTTTCATATCGATATTTTTAGCCATTTTCTTAGCTTCTTTAATTAGATCAGGCATATTAGTTCCTCCTTAACTATATAATAACAGAAAAACAATTAAATGGATAAAAAAATAACAGTTAAACTGTTATTTTATACTCTATAGAATCTATTATGTTTCTTAGCTATTGTTATAGCACTTAGTGCAATTAAAGCTCCTGCAGCTAATACTGCATATGATGCGAAGCTACCAGTTTCAGGAACACAAGCTTTTTTGTATTCTTCTTCTGTTACTTCATTACCATTGTTATCGTAATATTTACCAGCAGTAGTATCTATACGACAACCACAAGCTTTTTTATATTCTTCTTCTGTTACTGGATTTCCAGTGCTGTCATAATATTTTCCATTTTGAATTCTACATAAACAATTTTTAGCCCATTCTTCAGCAGTTGTTTCATTTCCATCATGATCATAGTATTTATCATTTACTATTCTACAAACAGGACATTCTTCACGATATTTTTCTTCGGTAACTTCCTTACCTTCTTTACCATAGTATTTCTTTTCATCATTTTCTACTACAATTACGCAAACTTTTGGAGTAGTTAATTTTAGTTCTGCACAATCACCGGCCATAGTTGTCTTAACATATTTGCCGTCTTTCTTCTCATAAACATAAGCATTAACACAAAGATTAGCACAATCTGAATCATTTACGGTATCTTCATCGATTGCTATAGTAACATATCCTAAAGATACTGTATTTGCGAAATCTTGATTAGCAGTACCAGGTTTTTCAGTTACTTTTGGAGTAATTGGAAGTCCATCTGGATATAAGAATTCGTAACATCCTTCTTCTGTTACCGTACTATTATCTGGACAGATAGCTAAAACATCATCTGCTAAGCCACCATTATTTGTAAAAGCAGTCATTATTGTACTATTAAATTCTGCTCCTTTTTCAGTACGGAAAGCTTGAGTATTTTCAAATATAGTCCCTATTTTATCTCTTTTAAATATTAAACCATTTGTTCCATTTTCTTTGCCTTCAACATGTGTTGCGATTTCTGTATGAGTTAATAAAACTGTATTACCTTCTGACATTTCAGCAACAATGTGACATTCTGTTTCTTGGTTTGGATTTAGTTCATACTCCTTACATAGTATTCTTACATGACCATCACCTTCAGCAAGTACTAAAGCTGGTAATAAAGCAATAACTAGTAATAGTATTAACTTACTTATTATATTTTTTTTGTTCATAATTTCAATTCTCCTATTCCTATTATGTTAATATTATACCATAAAATAGTAAAATGTGTGTTTTTTTTAGAAAAAAATCTATATTTTATGGTATTATATATAATATGGAGGATATGATGTGGTGTTATGAAGAAAATTGTAATCGAAATAGCAGATAATTCATTTGTATTTAAATATAGAAATAACAAACCTGTCCCAGAGAATTTATTAAATACTAATGTTATTAGTAATAATGAATTAGTTTTTAGTGTAGATTATGTTAATAACAACAATAAAATAGTTGGTTTATTCATAACTGATTTAGCTAGAGAACGTAAGATAGATACCGTTTCTTTTACTTTAAATGAAATAGCTGAACAAATTATACCTCTACTTAAGAGAATAGATAGTATTAGTAAGATTTATTTAAATGAAGATACAAATCTTACCTATTCTTTGTGTGAAAAATTAACTGAAAATAAATATTTTAAAGAGATAAATTGTTATAGTATTCCTACTTTTATGATTGAGATATTAGATAAAAAAGGTATAAATGTTATATCAAGAAGTGAAATATTATTTACTTCTAACTTTATGCAAGAGAATAATCTTACCTCTTTTTCTAAGATATATTATAAAAGTAATATAAGAATATCCGAGATACTTAAGAGTGATGACTTAGATGATATTAATGCTTTTTTGAATATCAATAAATACTTAAGAACTATTCATTTTGAAAAAGGTCATGTTCCTGATATTGAGAAAGTATGCTCTTTGTTACACGCTAACAGAAGAAAGAATATTAATATAGAGATACATGATGATATAAATGATGTAGATGTCGTTGAAAAATTAAAGAAGCTAAATAAAAAGTATAAATCTAAATATAGAATTAAATTATCGTTAGTATATTCTCGAGATTATTTAGAGAAGAATTATTTAAAGCAGATAATATTTACGACATTGAAGTTGTGTTCACTTATAATATTCTTGATAATTGGTTCTATCTTCTCTTATATCTTATATAATAATTATCAATCAGAATTAAAAGTAAATGATATTAAGAGCGAATTAATTAAAATAATGCAAGAAGATGAACCTATAGTTAGAGAAATAGATGACAATCTACCTGAAGAAACACCTATCGAAGAAGGTAGCGAAGTAGAAACCCCTGTTGAAGAGCAACCACAAATAGTACAACCAAGTGTTCAAACTTCATATAAAAAGTTACTAGGTAAGAACAGTGATACTGTTGGTTGGTTAATAATTCGTGGTACTAAGATAGATTATCCCGTATTGAGAGGTACAGATAATAGTTATTATCTAGAGAGAAACTTTAATAGAGAAAAAGATTATAATGGTTGGATCTTTATGGATTATCGTAATGATGATAGAGATTTAGATACCAATACTATTATTTATGGACATAATAGATATTATAGTGGTGTTATGTTTGGAACATTAAATAATGTTACTAAAAAGAAATGGTTAAATGATTCTAACAATTACTACATTACTTTTAATACATTATATAAATCTATGACTTGGAAAGTATTCTCAATATATAGTATTGATGTTACTAGTGATTATTTATATATAAATTTTGAAAGTGATGAAAGCTATCAGAATTTTATAAATATGGTTAGAGAAAGAAGTAATTTTGCTTTTGATACAGAGATTACAACAAATGATAAAATGCTTACATTATCTACTTGTTTAGATAACGATAAAAGATTAGTTGTTCATGCTGTACTAGTTGAAAGTGATGATAATGAAGAAGAAAAAGCTAAAATACAAAGTTACATTAACTAATTAGCTTTTTTTATATATGGAGGTATTCTTATGAATATAGAAGATATTAAAAATAGTATTTTAAATATTGTTAATGAAATAATATATAAGTCTAATATATTTACTGAAGATATTGATAGTGAGTTAAGCAAAATAACTGATTATTTAAAAGATAACAAGAATATATTAGAAGATACTAAATCTATATTAAAAGATAGAAATAATGAAAATTATATCTATTTTGATGATGTTATTATTAAAATATATACTAGACTTACTAAAGATATAAAGTTAAATATTTTATATAATAGTGATGTTTACTACGATATATTTAAAAGTAAAATAGTATTACTAAGAATATGGCAAACTTTACCTAAGAAAGATAAAGTTAAGTTTATTACTGATAAGAATAAATGTAATGATATAGATTATTACTTATTTAATGAAGCTGTTAAAGAAAAAACTAATTATAGAGAAAATTATATATTACAAGAGATAATTGATAATGAAGATGTTAGAAATAAGATACCTTATTATAGTTTAGAAGTTAATGTATCTCCTAGTATGATTAATCATATTGATTTAACTAATTTTGAATTATGTTCTAAGTTTAGTAAAAGATCATATACTAGTTTAGTAGTTAAAGCATGTAGTGTTTTAGATGATTTTCAAGATTTAATTAATAATGATGAAAGATTAATTAATTTGTTAGAAAAAAACAGTATTATATTTAAGAATACTGAGAAAAAGTATGTAGTTGAATATTTAAAAAATAATCCTAATATGATAGGTAAATTCGATAAGAAATATCTTACTTATTTCTCTTTAGAAGATATAGAGAAAGTATATAAGAGCAATGGTATTAGTAATGAAACTTTTTCTGCTGTACTAGAAAGATTATATAAATTATGTCCAGAAAGAGTTAATGAGTTATTCTTAGAAGAAAATCTATCTAAATGTGTTAAACATAGTATTAATGTTTATCCTTTTGAAAAGATGGATAATAAGTTAAAGATTCATATCTTTGATAATCATAACTTATTTAATAGATTCCTAGATACTATTATGATTGAAGCTATAATTAATAATAATACGGAAGAAGAAATAATGAATATGCTTCGAAATCCAGTATTTATTAATGATCAATCTCCATACTCTATTGAATTGTTATTAAATAAGTTGTCTTTTAAAACTGTATTTAATATGTTACAGATTAAGAGTATTTTAGATAGTATTACTCTACTAAATGTTACAATTACAGAAAATGATAAAGTATTTGTTAAAGGTTATGTTGATAGTCCATCATTAGTATGTAAGACAGATCATAGTATGTTATATAGAATGCTAAGATTGTTAAGTAAAGAGGATGTTTATTATTATATAGTTACTCCTTATATAGCTAGTCATATGACTAATGATGAATTAATAGAATTAGGTGTTGAAAAAGGAATTACTATAGAAGAAATATTGTCATCTAATGTATTAAAAGAATTATTAAATAAAGATGATGTTATTACTTATATAGATAGATGTTGGCAAACTAAAGTTAATTTAAGTATATTTAATAATAAAGAATTAACTAAGATAGTATTTGATTTAGATGATGAAAAGTTAAATGAAATAGATTTTGATGAAGTTAATTATTTATTTGAAACTATAAAGATGAAATCTATGTTATCTAAACAAGATAATGTATATTCTGTTTTAACATATAAAAGTGTTATTGCAGCTTATTTATCATTAGGAATAGATAGTACTATAAAAATAGTAACTGATGGTAATAAGGGTATTTCATTAGATGATGTTAGAGCTATAAGAAATAGTATTATTCAAGAAAAAACTTTGAGATTTAAAGAAGAGAACTCTACTACTATTCAAAATATATATAATAAGATAAATGAAAATTTGGGAAAGATTAAGAAAACAGATGATATTAATGAATTTGCTAAGTTAATAAAAAGAAATACTTATTTAGATAATATAGTATATCTTATGTTAGAAAATAATTATTATACTTATAATTATATAATTGGTACTTTTTATGACTATGTAAGAGATGTTGATGGTGATCCATATTTCTCTAAAAAGAATCTATATAATTTCTGTAATGGTTTTATTAATAGATTTGTTGATAATGCTAAAGAGAAATATGATGAAGAATTCTTCGAAAAGATGTATTCTAATTTTAAATTAAAAGATAGTATTATATATAGTAATAGAAAAATGATTGCTGCTTCATTTATGAAGAAACAAAGAATGAAGATATTTGTCGATGTATTACAAGGTAATGGCAAGGATTATAGAGATGTTTTCAATGAAGGGTTTGAATTAGATAAGATAAAAGAAAATTATATTGATCTTATTAATATAGAAGAAAATGAATTTGATAATTTATTGGATAATATACTTATTCCTTTCTCTTTAGGTACTTTTGATAAAGAATTATGTTTAAAGAGGATGGGTATAAATAAACCTGAAGATTATGATTTGTATTATAACTATATGAAAGATATGAAAGACTTTAATAAGATTAATAGAGAGCTTAAAAAACTTAAAAGTTCTTATTCTAAGGAAGATATAATAAAAATCATGATAGCTATGCTATATACTGAAGAAACAGATGTTAAGTTAAAAGAAAAAGATAAGAAAACTGTTAGAAAATTAAACAATATATTTAAAACTATTGAAAGTGAAATATATCTAGATAAGAATGAGTTACAATTTACTTTTGCTGATAGAAGTGACAGTTATGATTTAGATGCTGTTATAGAATATGGAAATTATATAAAGATAATAGATCAAATAGTAACTAGAACTAATAATTTCTTAAGCAAAAATATGAATGATAAAAGAATTGAACAAATATATAAAGATGAGTATATTAAGAAGTTATCTTTAGAGAAAATTGTAAAACCATTAAATTCTCAGTATTATGAATTAAAGAAAAGAGTTTTATCTTTAAAGGATTTAGAGAAGATATTTAATGGTTATAGATTAAATGAATATAATGTTTTAAGCAATCCAGATAAGGAATTCTTAATTAAGAGTAAAGATATAATTATGGTAGCTGAAGGCTATTATGATGGTATTGTAGATAATTTAGGTTTAATAATTAATAATATTGATACTATTAGAAAAGAATATAGTAATTATTTCCCTGATGAAGAGATAAATCTTATTAATATGAGTAAGGTATTAAAACTAATTAGTTATGATATTGATGTAATTAGTAAGAGTATTGATAGAGATATTATTAAGTCAGTAACAGATGATGATTATTATATTGATACTGATGTAAGAAATAGAATTAAGAATTTAGAGTTCTTGTATAAAGAGAGCTTTAAAAAAGTATCTAGTACAGTACCTTATGTAGATTTAACTATGGATGATTATCATATATTTGTAGTAGATAATTATAATCAAGATATGTTTAGATATGCTCCTTATACTAATTATAGAATTGGAGCTAGAGGTAATGATTTCTTACATTATGTTGTATTAAATAAGAATGGTATTAAGATAATAATAGAAAAAGATAATAAGATTATAGCTACTGTATTAGGTGTTAGAAATGGTAATACTTTATATTTAAATAAAGTAGAAGGATTAAAAGATGATAATTATGAAGTATTACTACACTCTTTAGTAAGAGAGATTATTAAGATAACTAAAGATAGTAATGAACCTATAGAGTTTGTTATGATACTAGTTAATAAGTTATTAACTAGAAGTAGTGGTATTAAAGTAGATTCTACATTATGTCCTATAATTGATAATCCATTTAATACTTCTTATAATGATTTTATGGAATTTAAAAAAGATAAGTATTTAAATACTATATCTAACGATATATTCTATAGTAATTATAGAGAAAAAGTAGATACAGTTCTTGCTAGTAGTCAGGTAATAGATAAAAATAATTTTAGATATTATGACCCTGAGGATAAATACTTAAGAAAGAGAAATAATGTATTAAAACTAAGTAATAATATTGAAGATTATTATATCTATAAGATTAATACTATTATTAATCTATGTAAGTTAGAAAATGTATTAGAGTTTGATGGAGATATTAAACTTAGTACGATAGATACTATTTACTTAGGAGATGACTTCGTAATATTTATTACTAGAAATTATCAATTAATTAAGTATGTTCTTCCTTATGATGAAAGAGCTCTTAATGAAGTTAATTTAATTATAAATAGTTTAAAATAGACACCTTAATAAGGTGTCTATTATTATGATACTAATTGATATCCTTCTTGAAGAAGGTATTCTATTATTTCTTCTTTACCCGTCAATCCTTTACCTATTGAACCCACTTTGGATTCTCTTATAACTTCTAAGTTTTCATTGTCAAATTTGTATTCTTCATCACCATCGAAGCGTTCTTTAAATGAATTATAACTTTCTTCATCAAAGAATTTATAGTCTTCATTTAGATTAGCGTAGTAAAGGATGTTATCTGATGCATAATCTGAGAAATATAATTCGTATTTAGTATCTAAAGAATAGTTATTAATATAATCTATTATATTATCTTTTGTATATGTGACTTTTATACCTTTAGATTCTATTGTTAATTTTACTTTTTTAGTTGTTTTATTATCATATGGATCTTTAGCTACAATTACTATGTCATTATATTCGCCTGGAGCTGTATAATTAGCATATTCTTCATTTTCAAAATCATATTCATAACCACTTAAGTCGTGACATTTTTCTACAAAGCTTCCTGCTGTATAGCTTTGTCCTTCTATTATAGTTATGTCTTTTGTAACAACATCTGGTGGGGTTTTATCAACAATTTCTATTATGCCTTTTTTAGTAACACCTTTATATGTTACAAAGAATTCATATTCCCCTACTTCATCTACTATTACATTTGAAGTATTAATAGAATATAGCATGTCATCTACTGCTCCAGGAACACCTGGTGTAACAAAGTCTTTACTATGGACAGGGAATTTATCTCCTAGTTCTAAGGTAATATTGTTAACAGTAAAATCTAGATCTGTTTTTGTATGAGTATATATATAATAACCTGCTCCTATAATAGCAATTAATAGTAAAGCTAACAAAGAGTTTCTTGTTTGGGCTTTTTTAGCTTTATCGCCTTGTTCTTTAGTAATACCTTTAGGATTTGCTTTTTTTTGACGCAATGCGTCTAATTGGTCTTTTTTTCTTTGTTCTATATCTATTCTTTCTGGTATTTGAGCATTATTGGTCATATTTACTTGATCATTACTAATGTTTCCTATAACTATTGCTCCATCACTTTTTAAAGTATTTTCTTTACTTTGAAGTGTTCCATCAACTTGTTCTCCTTGCATAGCATTTTGGGGAATTATAGCAGATAAATCCCTTTTATTGCTAGAAGAAATATTACTTTTTAAATCAGTTGCTTTTATAGTTGAAACATCTTCTGTAACAGGTTCAGTATTAGTAGAAGCTAATACTGCATCTTTATTTTCATTATCATTTTGCATGTTCTCAACCCCTACTTCTTTCTATTCTTTATAATACTATTTGAATTCCTGCTCTTTCTAAATCTATGTTATATTCTGTAGAATTAGCATAGAATTTAATATTTAGTTCTTCAGGTACTGCACCAAATGGGCTGTATTGGGCACCAGATGGCCATTTTTTACTTCTTACTTTGTTATTAATGTATGCTTTTATTATTCTTTTTCTATCTTCTGGTTTCATTTCTTTATTACCAGTTGCATCACTATATACTGTTGTACTTGTTGTATCAGCATGTTGTACAGTATTAGGATTGAATACTGGATATACTGGTAATATTTCTTGATATATCTTTTTATATACTTCTAATAATTCTTCATATTCTAATATTATCGTAATTTTTTCTTTATTAAAATAGATATTTAAATAATATTCTCCTTCTAAAAATGATACATCATATGTTACATAGTTGTCTAATTGATATTTAGTATCTAATAAATAATTTAATATATCACGATAATATTCTTCACTTATTTTCTTTTCTTTAGATATTATATTTCTAGCAATTGTCTCATATATATTATTTTTTATATCTTTTATTGTAGATACCATGTCATCAATTTTAATATCTTTTTGACTTATATAAGGTAAATAAGTTGTTTCATAGTAATCATCTTCAGCATAGCTTTTTGCTATGTCTACTTTTTCACCGTTATTATTAATAAAATAACTTTGTTTTAATTCATGAGGGTAAGGTTTTCTTTTTTTACCTTCGTATTCTACTTTATAACCAACTGATTCATATTTTTCTTTTAAATATTCTTCATAATCTTTTATAGATTGATTATAATCTCTAGCTTCGATAATTATTCTTCTTGTTTTAGCTAGATGCTTCTTTTCTTCTTTAGGTTCATTTTTTGTTGGTTCTAATAGATATAAATCATCTTTATCAAATTCTTTTTCTGATAGATAGGTATTGTTTATATCCATTTGTTTGTCTTCTGTTAACAAGGGTAGGAAGTCTTTAACTATCTTTGATAACCCTTCTATTAACTCTACATACGATAAATCTATGTCCTTTACTATATCAACTTCTAGGATGTCATTTAAGAATTCTAGTGTCTTTAATAATTTAGAACATGTTTCTATTTTATTATCTAAATCCGTATAATATTTTCCTTTAATTCTATCTACATCAACTATTTCTTTAGGATCTGTATCAGGATAATCGTTTTTTATTCTAACAGATATATCTTTTAACTCTCCTTCTAATAGATGATATTTCTTATTTATAGCATTATACTTTACCAATTCATTTTGTAATTCCTTTATTTTATTATTAATTACTGAAGGTATTACTTGGCCACTATATAGACTATTTAATAGTTCTGAAGAAATAGTAAATATTTTGTTAGCTACTTCAGGTGTTTCAGCATAGTATTTTTCAAAAGATCTTATTTTTTGGTTTAATGTCAAAATGTAATCCATATATATCCTCCTATGCTACAAGATTACTAATGAATTCAGCTACTTTAAGTTTGTCTTCTTCGGAATCAATATCTACTAATACGTCATAACCTTCTTCATCTTTCTTTAGATAAGAGGCAAGAATATCTACTGAGCCAGTTTCATTATCTATCATATAGATAGCGTATTCTACTCCATCTATAGATACTATAGTTATTAGTTCAGCTTCTTTTATTATTCCGGTTTCTATTTCAACTTGAAATTTTTGATTATCCATAGTAATCCCTCTTTTTATTTATTTATTTCTTCGTAATATCTTCTTTCATCTAATACTTCAGCAAGATTGTTTAAATCAGCATATTCTTCTTCATCTAAACCTTCTATTGCTTCATCAATCATATATAATAATTCACTAGTACTTCCACATTTTCCTGGATCAATATTATATCTTTCTAACACTTTTATTTGATTATCAGTTAGTAATAAACCATTTTTACGTGCTTTTAGAAAGTTTTTATCATAATCATTTTCTTCTATTCCAAGAAGATTATCTATTTCTTTATCTGTCATAATAGATACTCCTTTTTTATTATATTTGTCTATTATTAGTATATCATATATTTAGTTATTTTGTATTGTTTATTTCATCTATTGCTTTAGAAATTGCTAATTTCCCATATTGATATGTTAAACCACCTTGTTGATAAGCAATATATGGTGGTCTAATAGGTCCATCACATGATAGTTCGATACTAGAACCTTGCGTAAAAGTACCGGCTGCCATAATAATTGGATCTTTATAACCTGGCATATCCCAAGGGACTGGTAAAACATTAGAATCTATTGGGGATGCACTTTGAATATTTTGAACATAAGATATAAGTTTATCTTTATCTTCAAAGATGATATTTTCTACTATATCAGCTCTTGCTTCATCATATTTTGGTGAAACATTAAATCCCATATCACTTAAGCAAGCAGCCGTTAAAACAGAGGTCTTTAAGGCACTTGCTACAACGCTTGGAGCAAAGAATAGACCTTCTAAAATACTCTTATTTATTCCAAGAGTTGGGCCTACTTCTTTTCCTTCTCCTGGACATGTTAATCTTTCACCTGCTAAATCTACTAATTCTTTTTTACCAGCGATATAAGCTCCATTTGGAGCTATACCTCCACCTAGGTTTTTGATTAGTGACCCTACTATTATATCTGCTCCTACTTCCAGAGGGTTTTTATCCTCTACAAATTCACAATAACAATTATCAATCATTATTATTACTTCTTTATCAATACTTCTTATTGTTTTTATTACTTTTTCTATTTTGTCTATTGTTATACTTTTTCTAGTTGAATACCCTTTACTTCTTTGAATTTCTATTAATTTAATTTTATTATTTTTTAAATATTCTTTAATTTGATCATAATTAAAATCATCATCTACTAAATCTATTTGTTCATAGTTAATATTATAAGAAGCTAGAGAACTAGGATTTGGTACAATACCTATTACTTCATGAAGCGTATCATATGGTAAACCAGAGATAGATAATAGTGTGTCGTTTGGTCTTAGAAAAGCAAATAATGCTACTGTTAAAGCATGAGTACCTGATATGAATTGACTTCTTACTAGAGCACTTTCAGCATCTAGTACTTCGGCGAATATATGCTCTATTGTTTCTCTTCCGATATCATTATAGCCATAACCAGTAGATCCACTAAAACAGGATTCTGTTACATTATTGTTATGAAAAGCATTTAATACTTTTAATGAATATTTTTCTTCTAGTTCATCTATTTTATCAAAAATACTTTTAACTTTTTCTTCCTCTTTTTTAACAAATTTTTGTGTCTTTTCACTAATACTTATCATTAGTATCTACCTCCATCTACTTTAATTATACAGTCATTTAAGTAGCTACTTTCAGCAACGTGAAATATTTCAGCTGCTATTTCTTCAGTTTCAGCAAAGCGACCTAATAATATATGTTTAATTTCCTCATATTTAAATTCTTGATCTAATTCTTTATTCATTTCGGTATTTACCCAACCTGGTGCGATAGAATTTACTCTAATAGTTGGAGCGTATTCAATGGCAAAATTATGAGTAAGGGATATAACACCAGCTTTAGAAGCATCGTAATCCATGCTAAATGGATAGTAAGAATCTATTCCGTTAGTAGAAGATATATTTATTATAGAACCATGTCCTTGTTCTTTCATATAAGTTCCTATATGTTTACAACATAAGAAGGTACCTATTAAGTTGGTATCCAAAGTACGTTTAAATATTTCTACTGTTTTATCTTCTAAAGTTGTATCGATAGCTATACCAGCATTATTTACTAAAACATCTATTCTATTAAACTTATTTAATGTTTCTTTAAGTAGTTTTAAGACATCCTTTTCATTTGATATATCTGCTTTAACTATTAAAGTTTCAACTTTATAATTGTCTTTTATTTCTTTTTCTATCTTTTTAGCATTTTCTTCGTTACTATTATAGTTTATTACTACATTGTAATTATTCTTAGCAAAATAAAGAGCGGTTGATGCTCCTATACCTTTACTACTTCCTGTAACTATTACAACTTTGTTCATTAGTATCACTCATTTCCTTCTGTATTATAGCATAAACAGCTATTATTTCTTTATTATTTCTATATATTTTTTATATCTTTTAATTTCTTTTATAAAGATGGATTCTTTATTATAAGAAGTAATTATATAAGTGTAATTTTTAGTTCTAGTTAAGGCTACATAAAATAATCTTCTTTCTTCTTCATATGGGTAATAATCTTTTGTATTATTAACATATTTTATAATATCTTCATTCTTTATCTTAGTAGGAAATCCTATATATGAATCTTCTATATTAATAAGTATTACGTTATCACATTCTAAACCTTTGGAACGATGGGCGGTAAAATATTTAAAATGTATATTATTGTAAGTAAAGATAGCATTGCCTTCTGTAAAGGTATCATCGATAAATGTGTAAATATCTTTATTGTTTCTTCCGATAACCATTATTTCTTTTTCTTTTAATAATTCTAGTATGTCTTTTAAGGTTTGTACTTTGTTATTTGTATATACTATTTTTATAGGTTTATTTAAGTGTTTATTGGAGATTAGATGTTTTTTATACTGGTTCTTATTTTTCATTATAAATGAACCGGCAACATTTATTAGTTCTTGAGGATTACGGTATGTGTTAATGATATTTAGTATAACTGAATTAGCAAAGTATTTTGTAAAGTTTAAAAAAATATTTAAGTCACAACCTGTAAATCTGTAAATAGATTGGAAGTCATCTCCTACGGCTAGGAATTTAGCTTTGGTAATTTTAATTATTTCACTGATTAATTGGAATTTTACTTCAGACGTATCTTGATATTCATCGATAATTATATATTTCCATTTACTTTTAAGACCATTCTTTTTTATAGATTTAATAGCTTTATTAATCATATCGTTGAAATCAATAGAATTTTCTTCTTTTAACGTGTTTTCATATAATATATAAATATTTATTATAAATAGTAAGAGATATTTATTTCTTTTATATTTAGGATAGTTAAGAGTAAATCTTATTTTATGTAGTATTGTTAAGAAATATGATATGTCGTAGTGATTGGATTTATATAAATTAATAAATGTTAGTATTAATCTTTTAGTATTTATTAGATCTTTATTATTTTTAATTAAATGTTTATATGCTTTTATACTTATTGGAGTATTTATATGATATTTAAAGTAATTATCTATTGTTTCTTCTAATAATGAATCATCTGCTATACTATATTCATCATTATTATCTTTTAAGATAAGTAATGATAGTTTATGAAAAGTATATATTGGAATATCTATTTTATAATAGTCATAGATATTCTTTCTTAAGTTGTTAGTAGCGTCATTAGTTAAAGATATACATAGTATTTCTTCTGGTTTAATATTACATTCTTTTATTAAATATATAATTTTACCTATTATAGTTAGACTTTTACCAGAACCAGCTCCAGCAATACAAAGTATTGCTTCTTCATCTTTAAGTACTACTTCTTTTTGATATTTATCTAGTTTATAACCTTTGATATTATCAAGTACTATAGAATTAGTATTTAATAAATAGTTATTATTCTTTATTCGGATAAGTGAATCTAAGTTTTTATATGTATTTAAAAAAATTTTTTCTTCTTTAGTTAAATCTTTTTTACTTTTTATTCCCCTATAGATAGATTTAAGTTCTTTTAAATCTTTTAAACTAATATAATCCTTATTATATATAGTTAAAAAGTTATTGATATTTAATCTCCTTTCATTTTTTAGATGTCCTTTAAATATTAGTTATAACTATCTAGTAAATAAAAGTCAATGAATTATTACATCTTTTTGTTTACAAAATAGTTAAAAAACAATAAAATAATAATAGGAGAATGATAGTATGAGGGGTATTATTAATTTTGTGCAAGGTAGTATTTTGATGCTATCATTGCTAGTTATTATAGCTATTCCTTTAGTTGTTTTTTGGTATGTAGGCAAGTGTAGAATGTTTAAAAAAGCTAAAGAAAAAGAATGGCAAGCTATTATACCAATTTATGATTATTATGTTTTAACACAGATAACAGAAACTAATTGGTGGTGGTTTTTAATAGCAAGTTTACCAATTATATATTTTTTGATTGGTTTTAGAATGTTTTTATTACATTTCTATTTAGTATCTTTGATTGGTAAATTTGTAATTAATTATAATTTAGTTAAGAAATTTAGAAAGAATGATATATTTGCACTGGCAATGACTATTCTTCCTTTACCATTTTATTGTTACTTAGGTTTATCTCATGATAAGATCAATAACAGAGTTAAGATTACACCTAATGGACCATTTGATGATTATGCTGAAGAGATAATTGAAGAAGAAAAAGAAGTTAAAGTTGTTAAACCTAAGAAGGTTGTTCCTGTAGTTAGTGAAGTAATAGTTGATACAGTAGAGACAAAATTGGAAGAAATTAAAGAAGAAAAAGTTCCAGTTAAAGAACATGTTAAGAAGAAAGCTACTGCTACTAAGAAAGAAGCTATTAAGAAGAAAAAGGAAATGGCTAAGATTAAGAAAGAAACAGTTAAACCTGTTAAGAAATCTGATCCTACTCTTAAGAAGAAATATGCTAGAAAATTAGAACAAGCTAGATTAGAAAAAGAAGAATTAAAGAAAGCTAATATAAAGAAAAATACTAAAAAGAAAGTTAAGAAAGCAAAAAAGAATAAGTAAGTAAACCTTATTCTTTTTTTCTTATTCTACATTATGAAAATATGATATACTTATAGAGTAAGAAGGTGTATAAATGGCAGATTTAGTAATGGATATTGGTGAAATAACTGGTAAATCACGCACTTTATTGGGTTTAAAAGATAAATCAGATAGCATTTATACAACTTTTGAGAATGGTGCAATAAATAAAGCAAATGGGCCAATAAGTGGTTTAAAAAGTATAGTTGAAAAACCTCTTAATAGATATAAGAATGGATTTACTAATTCCAATACTTGGCTTTCAAATTATGTAACAGGTCTTGAATCATTAGAAAGTAATTTATCTAGTTTCAAAGGTCAAAGTGTTACTACTCCTACTACGTTTAATGGTAAGTTTGAAGATTTATTTGGTCGTGTTACAATGACAACTATAAAAACTAATGGTGATCCACTAGCCAACTACAAAGTATTTAATAGTGAAGTTACGATAGATTCTACAACTGAAGTTGCAGTTGGTACTGGAGGAGTATTCGTTGCCGATAGTTCTAAAGGTGTTTATGGATATATTATATCGAGTCTAGATGGTAAGAAACACGTTATATTTCGACAATCACAAATTAATGGATGGGGTTATAGCTGTAATAGAGCTGCAGCTGCAAGTATAGCTAGTGCATTTACAGATAATCCTTGGAATGCCGTAAAAATTTGCAAAAAAATGTCAGGTGGTGTTGGTTCTAATCAAAAAGTAACTAATAATTATTTCTCGCAATTTGGTTTATCAGCTTCAGTAAGAAGAGTTAATGGTTCATATGACAAGGTTAAAAATGATATAATTACTAATTTATCAAATGGCAATTACGTAATGTTTGATTTATCACAACCTAATGTTAGAGGTAAAAGTGGTCAAAAATGGACTTCTACAAGACACTGGGTATCAATATTAGATATAAAGAAAACTGGTAATGGTCCAAATGATTACGCAATATTTGTTTCTGATTCTGGTCATAAAGGAAGTGCTACTAACCATGGACTTGGTAATGGCTGGTATAGTATTGATGAGTTTTCTGGTCAGAAGATTGCTAGTTTTACTACTGTATCTAGAAATGCACAAAAGACCTAATTATATTTATGAACATATTAAAAGAATAAGTACTAAACTTATTCTTTTTCTTGTTCTCTTTTTTCTTCTTCTATTCTTTCTCTATTCTTTTTAAGTTTTTCTAGATTTTCTTTAGATGCGTGTATTACTATTTCGTTTTTCATATACTTATACACTTTTTTATTATTTATGTCTTTAATAACTCTTTTTAGTAATTCTATATCATGATTATTAGCGCTACTAAATAGATCTTCATTTGCTTGAGTAAATCTTATAGAGTTTTCCCCTACTTCTATTGTTATTGGTTCATCATCTACAATTGCTGTTTCAATATAAATATCTTTTCTTTTTTCTTCTACATATTTTTTAGTAAATGTATAATCTGGTTCAATATATAGATCATTTTGCATAGGTATAGTAATACTCTCTTTTTTTACATAGTCCCCTTCTAAACCAATTATATTTAAATCTTTAATACTTATAACTGATAAACCAATTCCTATTCCACATAGAATAAAACTAAATAAGAATAATAAACCACTTATTTTGTATTTTATGCTCTTATTAACTAGGAAATAAAACATCATATATATTAGTAAACCTGCTATTATTGAAGCTCCTAAGAAGCCAGAAAATAAACCGAAGAATAATGTTGTATTCTTACTTACTAAGAATGTAAATACTAGACATACTACAATACCTATAAAAGCAGCTATACATCCTAATAGGATAAAGAAGATAATAAACTTAATAAAGAAGATTACTATGTTGGCTAGTATATTTAAGAATGAATAAGAACTACTCTTTTCATCTCTAATTATTATTTTTGTTTCTTTCTTTTCTTCTTTAATTTGTTTGTCTTCTAATTCTATTTCTTCTTCATTTTTTTCTTCTTTTTCTTTATCTACTAATTTATAATAATCTAAATATCTTATTTTAAATATATGAATAAATACAATTAAGAATATAGCTATAAATAATATTGAATAGATACATTTTAGTATTGAGAAGATTAATGGATTATAACCATTAATATTATAGATAAATGAGAATGTATCTGCTAGTATACCACCTAGTATGTTATAAATTATTAAACCTAATAATATATAGAATAATTCTTCTATAATTAGTTTGATCTTATCTTTAAATTTTAAAGCAGTAAATAGTTTTACTGTTTTAGTAATAAAGTTTAGAAAATCATCTAAGTATTTATTCCACTTATTACTATTTTCTTTTTTCTCCTTTACTTCGTTAATATCTTCATTTAGCAAATCATTTATATTTAGATTAAATAATTTACATATTTGAATTACTTTATCCATTTCTGGATATGCTTGGTTACTTTCCCATTTAGATACACTTTGTCTTGATACACCTAATTTGTCTGCTAAATCTTCTTGAGATAAACCATGTTCTTTTCTTAGCTTTTTCAAATTATCTGCTAAGTTCATAAAATCACCTCTTCATGTGAAAAATATACAATTTCTACCGGTTGCATTCTACCAATTTTAGGTTGAATTATGTATATTTTTGGTTGCATTTAGTATATTTTACATTAAAAAAGGTATTTTAAACAAGAAAAAAAGCAGATTATTCTGCTTAATTAGAGTCCTTTACCCATTGGGCATATAGGATTTGATCCGAGGCATCTATTTTACCGCCTTGCATCTTATAAGAAGCATATACATCTCCATCTATTTCTTCCGACCAACCTAGGAAAGTATAACCAGTTCTTGATGCAATAGATGGTGATAAATCAACAGTGAAACCAGGATTATATACAGTTGAAGTTATGGTTGTTGTACCGCCATTACCATTATAATATATTTGGTGGTGATTTATAATGAAACGATTAATTTCTGTATAGAATGTTTGAGAATTATTACAAGTAATATAAAAGTGAGTGTTATATTGTTGAGTATTCGCTGTATAGTTAGATAATAAACGATAGTTAAAAGTACGTTGATCTATAGTACTAGTTACAGCTGTTGCTGAATAAAAGGTTGGACTATCCGATGGAATCCAAAGTGGTACTTCTACGTTCTGAGGCCTTCCAGAAATATTAATATATACTGCAATTTTCCCTGATGTAACAGTTATCAAAAAGTCATTTAAAGAACAATTGTTTCTAGTTATGGGAAGACTTAAATATGACCCAATATGATTTCCTCCCCACCATGTATTATTGTTACTTATTTGCATTTTCCAATTTGCTACTAGTTCATAATCTTGGTCTAGGTCTGTATCTATTGTTACATTCATTGTTCTTTCTTCTAGACTTGTACCGGTCCAACCGGCAAAGATATAGCCAGATTTAGTTGGATTAATTAAAAGTATATCATCGTTTGCTGATGTAAATTCTTGAAGGTTATTACCGGTAATAGTTCCTCCATCATAGTTATAACTAATGAAATGTAGTTTTAGAGTAGGAATTGTTATTTCTATTTCATCAGTTAGTGTATTATTAGTATTATTACTTACTACTATTTCTATCGTAACTGAAGAGTTACCATTTATTATTGGATTATAACTGTTGTTTATTTCAACAACAATATTTTCATTTATTCCATCACCTATTGTGATTTCTTCTATTCTATATTGAAATTCAGAAGTATTAGTTAATGTTACTTCATATGTTAAACTAGAATTACCAGGTAGATTTGGTTTTAAATAAACTCTATCCGATAAATATTCTATAACATCAGGATTAGATGCTTCGTTTGAAGATGTTGTTGTATTAGCGGCCGTAATTAGTACGTCGCGATTAGGTATTACTACTACTTTTCCTTCTGTTCTTAGAGAACTATTTAGATAAGCATAACCTATTCCGCTTGTTAGGAAGAATAATATTAATAATAAAAGCATAGTTTTTTCTTTGACATGATTCTTGAGTACTATTTTTTTCATTGAACTTCCCACCTATTATTTGTATTATAACATAAATGTTTTTTCTGTTCAGTATTCTATTAGATTTTTGTGGTTTAAATGCTTATCGTTATTTTTTTATGTAAATAAATATTGTATTTTTAAAAAAACATCAAAATCATATTAGTATATATAATGAGGTAAAAACATGTTATAATACTTATATAATAGGAAGTGGTTAGTATGGTAGATTATGATAGTAAAGAATATCTAGAGAAAGTTGATAAGTATTGGAATGCTGCTAATTATGTTTCAGCTGCACAATTATACTTATTGGATAATCCTTTACTTAAAAGAGGTTTAGAAAAAACTGATATTAAAAGAAAGATAGTTGGGCACTGGGGTACTGTACCTGGACAAACTTTCATATATACTCATTTAAATAGAATTATTAATAAATATGATTTAAATATGATATATATTTCTGGCCCTGGACATGGTGGTAACGCAATAGTTAGCCATGTATATCTAGAAGGTACGTATTCTGAATACTATCCAAATGTATCTGAAGATGAAGTAGGTCTTAAAAGATTATTCAAACAATTCTCATTCCCTGGTGGTATATCTTCTCATGTGGCACCAGAAACACCAGGTTCTATTAATGAGGGTGGAGAATTAGGTTATTCACTTGCTCATGGTTTTGGAGCTGTATTTGATAATCCTGATTTAATTGCTGCTGTAGTTGTTGGTGATGGAGAAGCAGAAACTGGTACACTTGCTACTTCTTGGCAAAGTAATAAATTTTTAAGTCCAGTAAATGATGGTGCTGTTCTTCCTATACTACATTTAAACGGATATAAGATTAGTAATCCAACGGTACTTTCAAGAATTAGTAATGAAGAATTAAGTAAATTTTTAGAAGGTTGTGGATGGGATCCAATATTTGTAGAAGGATATGACCCTATGTATATGCATACTTTAATGAGTAAGTCATTAGATAAATGTATAGAAACTATTAGAGATATCCAAGATAAAGCTAGAAATAAAGGAGAAACTTCTAGACCTAAATGGCCAATGATTGTACTTCGTACACCTAAAGGATGGACTGGACCTAAGATAGTTAATGAAAAACAAATAGAAGGTACGTTTAGAGCTCATCAAGTTCCTATTGATATGAGTGGTGATAATCATTTAGATTTACTTGAAGAATGGTTAAAGAGTTATCATCCAGAAGAATTATTTACTGAAGATGGTAAATTGATTCCTGAACTAAAAGAATTAGCTCCTAAAGGTAATAGAAGAATGGGTGCTAATCCAGTTGCTAATGGTGGCAAATTATTAAAAGATTTAGTATTACCTGATTTTAGAGAATATTGTTTAAAAATTGATAAACCTGGAGAAATAGAAGCTCAAGATATGATTGAATTAGGTAATTATATTAGAGATGTATATAAATTAAATGAAAAAAATAAGAACTTTAGAATATTTGGACCAGATGAAACAATGTCTAATAGATTAAATCATGTATTTGAAGTTGAAAGTAGAGCATGGCAAGGGGATATGGTTGAAAATGATGAATATCTAAGCCGTGTTGGAAGAGTTATGGATGGAATGCTTTCAGAAAATATGTGTGAAGGTTGGTTAGAAGGATATCTGCTTACTGGTAGACATGGTTTCTTTGCTAGTTATGAATCGTTTATAAGAATTATAGATTCCATGACTAGTCAACATGCTAAATGGTTAAAGATATGTAAAGATTTACCTTGGAGAGAAGAAATAGCATCACTTAATTACATCTTAACAAGTAATGTATGGCAACAAGATCATAATGGATTTACTCATCAAGATCCAGGATTCTTAAATCATATGGTAACTAAAAAAGCTGATACAGTTCGTATGTATCTGCCTCCTGATACAAATACCCTACTTTCTTGTTTTGAACATTGTATGAAAACTAAGAATTATATAAATGTATTAGTAACTTCTAAACATCCTAGACCACAATGGTTAAATAAAGATCAAGCTATTAAGCATTGTACACAAGGATTAGGTATATGGGATTTCGCTTCTAACGATCAGACAAGCGAACCAGATTTAATAATGGCTTGTTGTGGAGAAACTCCAACTTTAGAAGCATTAGCTGCTACAAGTATATTAAATGAACATCTTCCTAAATTAAAAGTAAGATTTATAAATGTTGTAGATTTATTTAAACTACAATCTAGTTCTAAGCATCCTCATGGATTAACTAATGATGAGTATGATGCATTATTTACAAAGAAAAGACCTATTATATTTAATTTCCATGGTTATCCTTCATTAATACATGAATTATTATATGAAAGAGATAATAGAAATATAGTTGTTAAAGGTTATATAGAAGAAGGTTCTATTACTACTCCATTTGATATGAGAGTACAAAATGAAATAGATAGATATCATTTAGTAATAGAAGCTTGTAAGTTACTTCCTAATTTAGGTAGTAAGGGTACATACTTAATGAAATTAATGCAAGAGAAATTAGTAGAGCATAAAGAATATATACATGAATATGGTATAGATATGCCAGAAGTATTAAATTGGAAGTGGAATAAAAAAGGTAACTAATTAATTAGTTACCTCTTTTTCTTCCTTAAATTCCGTCCTATTATCTTTTACTTTTTTAGATACAACTATTAGTACTATACCTACTCCTATTTCTACAAATGACATTAGTTTTAATGGAGATATTAGTATTTCTTTTATTACTTCTACTACTTCTTGATCTCCTGACACTGAGTTTAAGAAACCATATAAACCGAATAGTATAATACCAACAATTAAAATATTTATACCAGTAATTATTATTGGAGTATTTATCTTCTTGTTAATAAAATCTAATAAACCAAATACGATGACTATTACTAAAACACTTACAAATAATAAAGTTTTAGAAAATATAACATTGAATACTTTACTTACTTCCTCATCTGGTTTTTCGTTCCCTATCTCTTTATTTAGTGAAGCGATGATTTCATCTATATTTTCATCTGTAAGTTTATCTTCATTTTCCTTATTATATTTTTCAGCACAATTTTTTAAGAATGATTTTACTTTAGAAGTATCTATTGATTCTTCTTGTAAGCCAGCTTTATACATAATAAATTGATGGAAGAAATCTCCAAACACTTCTTTAAATTCCTTATTATCAATGTATTTTAAGAATTCTTCTTGAACATCAGCACTGCCAAATAAAGATTGAACCAATTCTTTTTTATCATCTTCTGGTTCTATAATAGCTTCTGCTATTTTTGATAAATTATTTGAAGATATTACTACTCTTACCGCTATAGTACCAGTTAATACTATGATGGCTACAAATAATACTACACTTAGTAAAAAATTAAATAATCCTTTCATATCTATTTCCTCTTTTCTATAATTTAATTATAATATAAGTGAGGTGATAGTTCTATGAAAAATTATGAGAAATTACAAAAAATGATTGATGAATCAGACAATATTGTATTTTTTGGTGGAGCTGGAGTTAGTACAGAATCAGGTATTAAAGATTTTCGTAGTGTAGATGGATTATATAATGAGAAATATGATTATCCTCCTGAAGTAATGTTATCTCATACTTTCTTTATGACCCATACAAAGGAATTCTATGATTTTTATAGAGATAAACTAAATACTTTAAATGTAGAACCAAATATTACTCATAAGTATCTTAAAAGATTAGAAGATAGTGGTAAGTTAAAAGCAGTTATTACTCAGAATATAGATGGATTACATGAAAAAGCTGGAAGTAAGAATGTATTGTTATTACATGGAACTGTATATAAAAATCATTGTATGGAGTGTGGTAAAGAATATGATGCGAAGTATGTATTTGAAAGTGCTGGAATACCTAAATGTAGTTGTGGAGGAATTATTAAACCAGATGTAGTATTATATGAAGAAGGATTAGAGCCTGATGTGGTTGATGATAGTATTAAAGCTATAAGTAATGCTGATTTATTAATTATAGCCGGTACTTCTTTAGTAGTATACCCTGCTGCTTCTTATATAGGATATTTTAAAGGTAAAAACTTGGTAATTATTAATAAAGATATAACTCCTTATGATGCAAGAGCTAATTTAGTAATACATGAAAAAATGGGAGATATATTTTCTAAATTAAAATAAAATACTATAGTAATTTTACTATAGTATTTTTTTGAATTATAAATTTATATAATACCTATATCGTTTTTTTGATTTATTTCTCTTTTTATATATTTCACTTATCAAAATTAATCTTTATCGTATCAGTCGTGGAAAGGTTTTTCCGCTCCATCTTTTCAAAGTGTAAAGTGGTGGTGCGCCAAAACTATCTATCATTCGGAAATTATGAATGGATCTGATTCTGTTCCGCTTCCTGAAGATATTACAGCACCAGTGGAAAGAGAAACTGCAGGCCGCGAGCCGCCGGAGCCGACGACGAAGTCGGAGTTCAAGCTACCATCAGCGATCACGTAACGCACGCTAGCATCGAGGTAGGAGAAGAAGTAAGGGGAAAGGCCCCAGTAATAAGCTCCAGTTTGTCTTAACGAACTAGTTCCTATATTATACCACTCTTCGTTATTTATTAAACCTACTGGATATGTTAGTTTGGCTTTATTATTTCCTACTGCAAATTGATCAGTAACATTTATACATGATAGTTCATTTGTATCATTATAGTTTTTGAATTGCATTTCTGTTGTTAGACTTCCATTTTTGTTCCAGCCATTGGTTGCTTGGTTAGTTATATTTCTTGCATTACAATAGACTGTATCTTCTAACATATTTGTTTTACTTAGCATATTTTGTTTATACCACGCATCTATTATTCCTTTTATACTTGAGTTATATCTATTTACATTATCATTATATAACATATTATTTATTGCTTCTTCTATATTTGCTTCTCCATCTAATTCTAAGTAGTAGTTACTAGAACCAGTACTGTTTCTGTAATAATAATATCTTACTTTATTACATGTAGATGATGTTGTATTACATGTGTAGTGATGTGTTGCATCAAAGGTTGTACCTAGTTCTGATTCACCGTCTGCTGGTAATAATGTATATGTTCCATTTGAGTATGATACATCATTACCCATTAATGATCCACTTGTTTGGGCTCCACTTTTATAATTATATACTTTATTAAACATATATCCGACCATGGCTGGACTTCTATCATTTGCATTATATGTACTTTTTCCTATCTGGGCATAATTTGTATCTCCTATTGTATATGATGATGTATAGGCTGTTGTATTATTAGAATATCCATTTACATTATATAAAGTTGTACATATGCCTGTTGTATTCATACAAGTATATTTACCAAGTAGGTTTTCATATGTTGAATCACTCCAGGTTGCTGTAGTTGTATCAGTTAAGGTAAATGTATTGTTTGTTATATCATAAGTAAATGAATCTCCGTATAAGTATTCAGCATTTAATGTTTGTGATGAACCATAGTCTCCAACTATACCTTTATGGGTTCCTCTTGTACTTTCACATTTACCATCTACTACTTCGCCATTATATATCATTTTTATTCCACCAGTTTCAGTGGTACGTATCATTTGCCAACACATATTATTAAATATTATATTTCTCTTATCAGCACATTTATTGAAATATACGTTAGATGCTGTTACTGTTTGTCCTACTTGATCTGTTACTTGACCAGTATATTTTGTAAAACATGATGAGTTCTCTGTTTTTAGCTTATTTATTAAAGTTTCTGTATCTACTAAGTCTTTTTCTGATTGAACAAATGTTATATCTAATGTTAATGTTAAAGGTATATTAGAACTAGGTAAATTATCTTCTTCTATATTATCATTATAATATACTCTTACCTTTATATTTTTAGATGAATTACCATTTAAAATATCATTTATTTGTACTGGATTACCATTTGAATATGTAATTGAGTAATTTACTAAGTCCTCTG
>JAEEGL014841916.1_pt1 | contig 30507 bp, 24 predicted proteins | sample 9134231 | NCBI WGS metagenome assembly JAEEGL01 (sample SAMN16246548, study PRJNA631951) | gut metagenome | biome: gut microbiome; feature: rumen; material: fiber-attached | host: Bos | place: Iran: Karaj | collected 2018-10 | reverse complement strand
GTTTTCGCTATCAAGGAGATGGGCAGATTCTACAGATACTTCCTTATCGAGAAGAACTTCCCTCATCACGGCGCAGTTGCATTCGGTCACTATGGAAAGGCTCTCTACAACCTCTTCACATATCTCGGAATCTGCCCTTGCGACATCGGCTACAACAAGCCCGCAGGCGACAGATATCCGAAGGAAAATCCTTTCAACGCTCCGTTCAACTGATACAGTTTGGATTCATAAAGGTGCAGCCTGATCTCTTGTAGGTCAGGCTGACCTATGAAAACAAAGCTTTCAGAATATAAGAAAAAATCTATAGAAAAGGGTAATTCTTAAATGAACAACAAAGAACTTCAACTCACAGCAGCTAATGTCCGCAAGGGCATTGTTACAGCTGTTCACAGTGCAAAGTCCGGTCATCCGGGCGGATCACTCTCCGCAGCAGATATGTTCACATATCTCTATTTCGAAGAGATGAACATTGACCCCAAGAATCCTAAGGATCCTAACAGAGACAGGTTTGTATTATCCAAGGGCCATACGGCTCCGGGTCTTTATTCGACACTTGCTAACAGAGGTTACTTCCCCGTTGAAGACCTCACTACATTAAGAAAGCTCGGTTCATATCTTCAGGGACATCCCTGCATGACCGAGACTCCCGGTGTTGACATGAGCACCGGTTCATTAGGACAGGGTGTTTCCACTGCAGTAGGTATGGCTCTCGCAGCAAAGCTTAACGGCGATTCTTACAGAGTTTATACTCTTACCGGTGACGGTGAGATCCAGGAAGGCCAGATCTGGGAAGCATTCATGTTTGCAGGTGCAAAGAAGATCGATAACCTCACAGTTATCATCGATAACAACGGACTTCAGATCGACGGTAAGATCGACGATGTATGCTCTCCTTATCCGATCGACAAGAAGCTCGAAGCATTCAACTTCAACGTAATCTGCATTGACGGTCACGATTTCGATCAGATCAGAGATGCGTTTGCTAAGGCTAAGGAATGCAAGGGAATGCCTACAGCCATCATCATGAAGACAACAAAGGGCAAGGGCGTTTCCTACATGGAGAATCAGGCAGGCTGGCATGGCAAGGCTCCCTCTGATGAAGAGTATGAGCAGGCTATGAAAGAGCTTGATGAGCAGTTAGCAAAATATGAAGCAGAGGTATGATCATGGGAGATATAGTAAAAATCGCTACACGTGAGAGTTATGGTAACGCACTTGTAGAGCTCGGACAGAAGAACCCCAACGTAGTAGTTCTTGATGCTGACCTCGCAGGCGCCACAAAGACTTCCACATTCAAGAAGGCATTCCCGGATCGTCATATCGACTGCGGAATCGCAGAAGCAAACATGACAGGCATCGCAGCTGGTCTTTCCACATGCGGAAAGATTCCGTTCGTTTCCTCTTTCGCAATGTTTGCAGCAGGCAGAAACTTTGAGCAGGTCAGAAACTCCATCGGTTATCCGCACCTCAACGTTAAGATCGGCGCTACACATGCAGGTATCACGGTAGGTGAGGACGGTGCTTCACACCAGTGCTTAGAGGATATCGCTCTTATGAGAACGATCCCCGGAATGACAGTCATCGTTCCTTCCGATGACGTTGAAGCAAAGGCTGCCGTTTTCGCAGCTGCTGAGACAGAGGGACCTTTCTATATGAGATTCGGAAGAGCTGCCGTACCGGTAATCAACGACAGACCTGACTACAAGTTCGAAGTCGGCAAGGCTGTTGTTCTCAAGGACGGAACAGATATGGTCATCTTCGCCTGCGGCGTTTGCGTAGCAGAGGCTCTCGGCGCAGCAGAAAAGCTCGCAGCTGACGGGATCAATGCAGCAGTCGTAAACATTCACACGATCAAGCCCATCGACAAGGCAACTGTTCTCGAGTTCGCAAAGAAGACAAACAGAGTCTTCACAGTCGAAGAGCATTCAGTAATCGGCGGCCTCGGAAGCGCAGTATGTGATGTACTCGCTGAAGAGTATCCCGTAAAGGTTACCAAGATCGGTGTCTATGACAGATTCGGAAAGAGCGGCCCCGCAGGTGCGCTCATGAAGGAATTCCAGCTTGATGCTGAGGGAATCTACAACCAGATCAAAGCAAAGATCTGATCCGGTAATTTCAAAGACTGAACAATAAACCCCCGAAAATCATTTCGGGGGTTTAATTTATTAACCAACTATTTCTTCGTCAGGAGTTATTACTGCTCCGTGTTTCTCGAAGATCCTCTTAAGGAAGAATGAGAAAAGGAGCGCGATTATTCCAAAGCCCATGAAGATGAGAATGCTGAAAGTGATGATCTGCTCGTAATACCAGGCAAAACAGACGCCTGCGGTAACGACGGCGAAAAGAATCGTTGTCGGAAGATTGGTGATCGCGAGCAACAGTGAATTCTTAATGATCTGCTTAACGCTTTCATCGAACCAGCCGATGAGAGGGAAGGCGTATGAGGCAGATGAGAATATCGCAAACAGGAAAAAGAATGCAGGGTACATGGACCAGGCGTATTTGGCAGGGAGCATAGTCCTGACAAGATAGACCTCAAAGCTGAAGAATGCTGCGAGGACACAATAGACTAGCCAGAATCCTGTTGATCTTAAGAAGTTCTCCTTAAAGCAGCTGAAGAAATCCCTAAAGACCGACGGGTTCTCGCCGGCTACTATCTTAATTGTAATTTTATATAAAGATGTAAGAGACGCGCCGATGGTCAGGACCGGAATGCAGCCGATGATGAAACAGATATTCACCAGGATAAGGTTGCAGGCTGCGGTAAGTATCCTCATCGGGATGCTTCTCTTGTCGAAAAATGAGCTCATCTGTTGCCTCCGCGGATGTTGTGGTCGTTTGACCTGCTGGATCAGTAAGAAATTATAACAAAGAAATACATATATATAAACCGTCCGTCAGGAACAGGCCTGCATTTGACATTTGATTATTGCTGTGGTGATTTTTATGCAAACATTACTTGACGGACGGGGTTTGTTTGTATAAAATAACGATACGTGTGGGCAGATATGTCCATAAGTAGAAAACGAAAACACACAAGGAGGAAAACTTATGAAAAAAGTTATTGCTAGCTTGCTCTCCGTAGCTATGATAGCGGCAATGGCAGGTTGTAACCAGAACACCACTCCGACAACTACTGCAGGTGGCGAGAAGCCTACTGAGTCTAAGCCTGCAGAGACAACGACAGCTGGTGGCGGCGAGACAACCACAACTGAGACAACCGTTAAGGAGTCTTACGGTGAAGGTTCTATCCACATCAACATGTGGTCTTTCACAAACGAAGTTCCGAACATGGCTAAGAAGTACATCTCTCTTAACCCTGATTTCGGCAAGAAGTACACAATCGATGTAACAATCATCGCTACAACGAACGGTACTTACCAGCCTGCACTCGACGCAGCACTCAAGAATGGCGAAGTTGACATGTACGCAGCAGAGGCAGCTTTCGTTCTTAAGTATGCTCAGGGTGACGCAGCTCAGTTCGCAGCAGCTTACAAGGATCTCGGCATTGATGTCGATAAGGCACTCGCTGATGCTCAGATCGCTCAGTACACAGTTGACATCGGTACAAGACCTTCCGACAAGGCTCTCGTAGCTCTCGGATATCAGGCAACCGGTGGTGCTATGATCTACAGAGCTTCCATCGCTAAGGAAGTTTTCGGATCTGATGACGCTGCTACAGTTGAGAAGGAAGTTGGCGCTGGTTCCGGCAACTATGATACATTCTGGAAGGCAGCTGAGAAGCTCAAGGCTAAGGGCTATCCTATCGTTTCCGGTGACGGTGACGTTTGGCACATGGTTGAGAACTCCTCTTCTTCTGGTTGGATCGTTGACGGCAAGCTCAACATCGCTCCTGAAAGACAGGCATTCTTCGATATCTCTAAGCAGCTCCTCGACAAGGGCTGGTCAAACGAGACTCAGGACTGGACACCTGCTTGGTACGCTGACATGAAGGGCGTTTCTCAGGAAGGTAAGGACAACAAGCCTGCATTCTGCTTCTTCGGACCTGCTTGGCTCATCAACTACGTTATGGTTGGTAACTCCGGCGGAACAAAGGCTGGCGAAGGCACATATGGTGACTGGCGTGTATGCAAGGCTCCTGCAGGATTCTTCTGGGGCGGTACATGGGTACTCGGTTCCAAGTCTGCAGCTGAGAACGCTGACAAGAAGGCTGGCGTAGCTGAGCTCATCAGATGGATCACTCTTGATGCTACTGATAAGGGCCTCCAGTATATGTGGGCTAACGGTACATTCAACGGCGAAGGCGGCACAAAGGACTGCGTTGCTTCCGGTAAGGTTATGGCTACTGCAGACGGTAAGCTCGACTTCCTCGGCGGTCAGAACATGTTCCCTGCTTTCATCGCAGCTAACGCTAACGCAACAGGTAAGAACATGACTCAGTACGACGAGACCATCAACTCACTCTTCCGTGAGCAGGTTAACCAGTACGCTCATGGTCAGAAGTCTGTTGACGATGCTGTTAAGACATTCAAGTCCAACGTTGCTGATAAGCTCGGTGTTGAGAGCTAATAGAAGATAAGCTGATTAACAGTTTAGATTCTGACTAATTCAACGGCAGGGTAAATCCAGGTTTGCCCTGCCGTTTTCAAAAAAATCTTTAAGGAGGTAAGAAGATATGAGAAACAAGAAACTGGTCGATTACGGCAAGTTCGGATATATTTTCTCAATACCTTTCATTCTGGCTTTCCTGGTATTTTCTCTTTACCCCATCCTTTACACCCTTTTAATCGGATTTACAGATCTTAAGGGTCTTATGACCACAGAAATCCACGTTTTGTGGAAGGAACCGTTCAAGAACTTTGCTACGGTTCTTAAATCCAATCTGTTCAGAAAGTCATTTTCCAATACAGTTATCATTTGGATCATGAACTTTATTCCCCAGATGGGATTGGCTCTTCTTCTTACCGCTTGGTTTACTGACAGAAGATCAAAAGTCAAGGGACAGGGTCTTTTTAAGATACTCTTCTACATGCCTAACATCATCACTGCTGCAACAGTCGCTATTCTCTTTACACAGATTTTCGGCTATCCGTCAGGACCTATCAACGCTATCCTGATCAAGATGGGCCTTTCTGAGAAGGGTATCGATTTCAGACTTACCCCGTCCAGAATCAAAGGCGTCGTTGCATTTATACAGTTCTGGCAGTGGTATGGCTACACAATGGTAATGCTCATTTCCGGTGTTATCGGAATCAACCCCGAGATCTTCGAAGCTGCTGATCTTGATGGCGCGAACAGAGTTCAGACATTCTTCCTGATCACGCTGCCTTGTATCAGAACAATCATGCTTTACGTTCTTGTTACTTCCCTTATCGGTGGTCTGAACATGTTCGATATTCCTTCGCTCTATGCTCAGGACAAAGGCGATAACGGTGGTTATACAGTTAACATGTATATCAAGGACCAGGCATTTGCAGGTGCTTACAGATACAACACCGCGGCAGCTGCGAGCGTTATCATGTTCATTGTCATCGTCTTGCTTTCACTCGTTCTGTTCTACATCATGAGAGACAAGGATGAGGCTAAGCTTAAGAAGCTGAAGAAACAGCAGCTTAAGATGGCAAAATCAAGGAAAGCATACTGAGGGGGTGCGAGAAATGGCTAATAAAAATTCACTTCACAAGGAATCGATCGGCCTCAAAGTCGTCATCTACATCGTATGTGTTATTCTTTCGATCATGAGCCTTTTGCCGTTCATCATCATGTTCTCGAATGCTACGAGAAGTACATATGAAATTCAGCAGAGTGCTATTTCACTTTACTCCGCTCATCCTATTCAGAACCTGATCAAGAACTGGAAAGTTTTTAACGGAAAATCATTCGATCCTGCTACAGGTTTCGTTAACTCTCTTATCGTATCCACAGGTACTACGGTCCTCGCAGTTTACTTCTCCTGCCTCACAGCATATGCCCTCTATGCATATGAGTGGAAGCTCAGAGATGCATTCTTCGGTTTGATCGTAGGTATCATGATGATCCCTGGAACCATCACAATGATCGGTTTCTATCAGGCAGCATACAAGGTCGGTATGACAAATAAGCTCTCACTGCTTATCATCCCTGCCATTGCATCTCCTAACATGGTATTCTTCATGAGACAGTACCTGCAGGCGTCGCTTTCAATGGAAATCGTTGACTCTGCAAGAATCGACGGTGCCGGAGAGTTCATGACATTTAACCGGATCGTTTTCCCGCTTATGAAGCCGGCTATCGCAACACAGTGCATCTTCACCTTCGTAGGAAGCTGGAACAACCTTTTCGTTCCTCAGATCCTTCTTACAAAGAAAGAGAAGTATACACTTCCTATCGAAGTCAGCTTGCTCAACGGTGATATTTATCAGACTGAGTTCGGTTCGATCTACTTAGGTCTTTCGTTGACGGTTCTCCCGCTCATCGTGATCTACGCTCTGCTTTCAAGATATATCGTCGAGGGTGTTGCTCTCGGTGGTGTCAAGTCTTAATAAGAGCGACCAACAAGGTTATAAAAAGGGCAGTGAAGAAATTCACTGCCCTTTTTCTTTTGTTTGTTTTCTATATCAGGATCTCTTAGTCCTGCGGATCCTCTGGCGGTACTGGGAAGGAGAACATCCGTAGTGAGTCTCGAAATTGCGGCTTAAGGAAGTAAGGTTGTTGAAGCCGGAAGACAATGCAATCTCGCTGATGGAAAGATCGGTATCGGCAAGCTTTTCGACTACGGATTTCAGCTTGAGATTTGTCTGATAATCGTAGAATGTCATGCCTGTATATTCCTTGAAGATACGCGCGAAATGGAACTTTGAATAGCCTACGTAATTGGCAGCTTCTTCCATTGTCACGCTGTCGGAATAGTGGATGGAAAGCCATTCGAGAAGGCTCCTGAGCTTGATATAGATCTCACGCTGCTTATCGTTATGAGGCATTTCAAAACCGTCGTTGCATTCGCTTTTCGACAGCATACCGATTATGCCCAAAAGATGCGAGAAGATAGGTGTCTCTTTAACTACTGAATTGTAGAAGAAATAAAGATTGCTTATCTCCATGAATCTCGCATATATACGGTTATAGACTTCCGGATAAGTGGAAGTGTTGACGATAAGAGGCTCTCTGATAAGTTCCGCAAAATCGGAATAGTCGAAAAAGTCCTTTAAGAAGTCAATCTTGAAAAGATAGATGAATCTTATTCCTTCTCTTGTACCGGAGATCTTGTGAAGCATGTCCGGAGGAACGAAAAGGATCTCTTTCTCCTTTAAGACAATGGTCCTGTCCTCGAAGACATATGTGTAAGAACCCGAAAGCGGGATCGCGATCTCAAGACATGAGTGTCTGTGAGTCGGATAGTCCTCAGCTTTGTTGTTGTACCAGATCCTCATGTTGGAATTAGGTACGAAATCAACCTCTTCAACATAGTTACTGACGATCCTTCCGGTGAAGTTTCTGATCGGCTGCTGATAATTGCCGGGCACCGTATTGTCACTTAACTGCATGGACAAAATGCTCCTTTATCGGAAATCTAAAAAAGTGTAATAATATAATAGCAAGATATGTATAAAAATGTGAGTAGCATTATAATATATTTATAAAATTATCCCGTGAGGTGAGATCATGAACAGAGAAGATGCAAGAAAAAGAGCTGAAGAGCTCGTCAGCCGCATGACCATTGAGGAGGCTGCATCACAGCTCAGATTCGATGCTCCCGCCATTGAAAGGCTCGGAATACCCGAATACAACTGGTGGAATGAAGGTCTTCACGGAGTTGCGAGAGCGGGAACCGCGACAAGCTTTCCGCAGTCGATCGCACTCGGAGCAACTTTTGATGAAGAACTCATGGGTAAGATAGGTGAGACCGTCTCAACCGAGGGACGCGCAAAATATAACGAGATCTCCGCAATGGGAGACCGCGATATCTATAAGGGACTGACATTCTGGTCACCCAATATCAATGTCTTCAGGGACCCGAGGTGGGGCAGGGGACAGGAGACATACGGTGAAGACCCGTATCTCATCTCAAGGCTCGCAATACCTTTTATCAAGGGACTTCAGGGCGACGGTGAATATATGAAGGCGGCCGCTTGCGCAAAACATTTCGCTGTCCACTCCGGACCTGAAGCGAAAAGACATGAGTTCGATGCTAAGGCCACACCCAAAGATATGCGCGAGACCTATTTCCCGGCATTCGAGGCATGCATAAAAGAAGCTGATGTCGAAGCCGTAATGGGCGCTTACAACAGGACCAACGGCGAGCCCTGCTGCGGACATTCATATATCAAGGACATCATTAGGGACGAGTGGGGATTTAAAGGCCACTTCGTGTCAGACTGCTGGGCGATCAGAGATTTTCACGAGCATCACAAGGTTACGAAAAACTCAGAAGAGAGTGCTGCGCTTGCACTTAACAAAGGGTGCGATCTCAACTGCGGATGCACCTATGTCCATCTCATGAAGGCATACAACAAGGGCCTTGTAACCGAGGACGCTATCAGGGGCGCGGCGGTAAGACTTTTTACCACAAGATACCTTCTCGGTATGTTCGACAAGACCGAATACGACAACCTCAATTACCTTGATGTCGAGACGAAGGAGAGCATCGCGCTTGCCAAGAGAGCATCCGATGAAGCCGTTGTTATGCTCAAGAACGACGGTATCCTGCCGGTCAATAAAGACAAGGTGAAAGTAATCTCCGTAATCGGCCCGAACGCAGACGCGAGACGTCCTCTGATGGGCAACTACTACGGCACTTCTTCCGAATATATTACCGCGCTTGAAGGCATCAGAAAAGCTGCCGGAGACGATGTCAGGATCCTCTATTCAGAGGGCTGTGACCTAAGCCTTACAAAGCCTGATCCGCTCTCAAGAGATTACAACACCTTAGCGGAAGCAGAGGCGGTAATGAGAAGATCTGATCTCGTTATCCTTTGCATCGGTCTTAATGAGACACTCGAAGGAGAAGAGGGTGACCAGGGCAACCAGTATGCATCGGGCGACAAGAAGGACCTTTCATTCCCGAAGCCGCAGTTAAAGCTCATCGAAGCAGTGATCAAGACGGGCAAGCCGTTTGTTACCGTTGTAATGACAGGCTCTGCAATGGATCTGACACGCCTTTCGGAGACATCATCCGCGATCTTGCAGGCATGGTATCCCGGAGCAAGAGGCGGCCTTTCCATCGGCGATATCATTTTCGGAAACGTTAACCCTTCCGGAAAGCTTCCGGTCACTGTTTACAGAAGCACAGAAGACCTGCCTGATTTCGAGGATTACTCGATGAAGAACAGGACATATAAGTATATCGAGAAGGCGCCTTTATATCCGTTCGGATTCGGCCTTACTTACGGCAGGCTTGAGATCTCGGGCGCATCTGCCTCAGACACTTCGGCATCCGCACGTGAGAACGGATTAGACATCAAGGTTAGCGTAAAGAATAACGGAACGTTAAAGACGGGCGAAGTTGTACAGATCTACGCGAAAGCACTCGAAGACAAGAACGAGGTAAGGAACTTCAAGCTCGTCGGATTCAAGCGTATCTGTCTTGAGGCCGGAGCTTCGGAAGATGTCGTGATTAGCATTACTTCTGATGCTCTGAAGGTCGTTAAAGAAGACGGAAGCAAGGCTGTGCCTGAAGGAAAGATCGCGATCTATGCGGGATTCGGCCAGCCCGATGAGAGGACTGCGGAGCTTTACGGAACAAAGTCGGTTGAGATCGATATCTGAAGCCGCTGCGGCAGCCCTGTAAACTGAAACGTAAACTTTTCGGGCTCGAAAGTTTACGGTCAGGTTTACTTTTCCGGAAAATAAAGAAAAGCGTAAACATTTTCGGCTGAAATGTTTACGCTTTTCTTTACGTTATTTTGAGCGCGAGGACTATGGCTCTCAGTTGCCGCTGTGGATGTTCTCGAAGCTTAATCCGAGCTTCTCGTTGTGATCGACTGCCCAGTCGACTGCCCATTCGGACTCGAAAAGCACTACCGGCTCCTCGTCGCGGTCAAGGACGAGAAGAGATGTTGAAGTGAGCGTCATTGATTTGGGATCGAAGTCCTCGGAATCGGACCTGACCCAGCGCGCAAGGCGGTAGGGAAGCGATGTCCGGACGATATCAACGCCGTATTCGGACTTGAGCCTGTACTCAAGAACGTCGAACTGGAGGACGCCGACAACGCCCATTACGTAGGTCTCGGTACCGATGTCAGGCTGCTTGAAAAGCTGAACCGCGCCTTCCTGCGAGAGCTGCTCGATTCCCTTGAGGAACTGCTTTCTCTTCATTGAATCCTTGGGTTCGACGCGCGCGAAATTCTCGGGCGAGAACACCGGGATAGGGTCAAATTCGAACTTGCGGTTGGTTGAAATGATGGTGTCACCGATGCGGAAGTTGCCCGGATCGAAGATACCGATGATGTCGCCTGCGAAAGCTTCCTCGGTGATCGCGCGGTCCTGTGCCATGAACTGCTGGGGCTGCGCCAAAGTGATCTTCTTGCCCGTGCGCATGAGGTTGACGGTCATGTTCTTCTCGTACTGGCCGGAGCAGATTCGGATAAATGCCATTCTGTCGCGGTGGGAAGGATCCATGTTTGCCTGGATCTTGAAGACGAAGCCTGAGAACATTGTGTCCTCGGGATCGATTATGCCGTCGGTGGAATTGTGTGAAGCGGGCTCGGGTGCCATCTTCAGGAAGTGCTTAAGGAACGGTTCAACGCCGAAGTTGGTGATGGCAGAACCGAAGAAGACGGGAGTGAGCTGTCCGTGAAGGACCTTGTCCATATCGAGTTCGTCGCCTGCCATATCAAGCAGCTCGATATCGTTTCTCAAGGTCTCCAAGTGGCCCGGCATGAGCATCTTGTCGAGTGCGGGATCGTCTATTCCCGATACGTTCTCGGTAACCATCGAAGCGCCGTGGTCGTTGTTCTCCTTGTCGAAAACAAGCACGCGCTTTGACTCTCTCTCATATACGCCTTCGAAATCACCGTCGGTGCCGATAGGCCAGTTGACGGGGCAGGAACGGATGCCCAGGACCTTTTCGAGCTCATCCATGAGATCGAAGGGGTTCTTTGCGGCACGGTCCATCTTGTTTACGAAAGTGAAGATCGGGATGCCTCTTCTGCGGCAAACCTGGAAAAGCTTGATAGTCTGGGTCTCGACACCTTTCGCACCGTCAAGGACCATGACCGCTGCATCGGCGGCACAGAGGGTACGGTAGGTATCCTCGGAGAAGTCCTGGTGTCCGGGGGTATCAAGAATGTTGATGTGGCAGCCGTCATATTCGAACTGCATTACTGATGATGTTACGGAGATACCACGCTTCTTCTCGATCTCCATCCAGTCTGATGTGGCATGGCGTGCGGCCTTTCTGGCCTTTACCGAGCCTGCCTGGTGGATGGCTCCGCCGTAAAGGAGGAGCTTCTCTGTAATCGTGGTCTTACCTGCGTCCGGATGCGATATTATCGCGAACGTGCGGCGTCTTTTTATTTCCTCGACCGTAGAATAATTCATTTTGACCCTCATTAGTTATATAATGGTGAATGGACTTTTAAAAAGCCAAATAATTATATATAAGATTGAGAGGGAATACAAATGAGAAGAGGCGGCGGAGTACTTATGCATATAAGTTCTCTCCCCGGACCGTTCGGAATCGGCGTGTTCGGAGAAGAGGCCGTGGAATTCGCAAAGAAACTGTCAGAGCAGGGGATGAAATACTGGCAGGTTCTTCCGTTCTCCTACCCGGGAATGGGCAATTCACCGTATCAGAGCTTCTCTGCTTTCGCAGGCAACTGGCTGTTCATAGACCCGAGGCGTCTTGCGCAGAGAGGTCTTCTTACTCCTTCGGAGGTTCAGTCTGCGGAGTATAACGAGAACAAGTGGAGGATCGATTACGATTACTTAAGGAGCAACCGCGACGAGCTTTTGAGAAAGGCTTTCGAGCGCGCTGACAGGGCTCTGCTCAAGGAAGTCGACAAGTTCCTCGAAAAGAATAAATGGGCGTGCGACGTGGCCGCTTATCTGTCCATCAAGGACGATAACTTCGGCAGACCATGGTGGGAATGGACGGACAGCAGGCTCAAGAACTACGATAAGAAGGCAGTTGAAGAGCTTAAGGGCAATCCCAATTACCAGTATCATGCTTTCGTGCAGTATCTGTTCCTCGACGAGTGGACCAAGATAAAGAAAGAGATAAACGATCTGGGTATTTCGATAATCGGCGATATGCCGTTCTACGTATCCGGCGATTCAGCCGACGTATGGGCTTCAAGAGAACTCTTCAAGATGGCGAGCCCTTCTAAGACCAATAAGCTTCTCGCAGATTACGAGAAGGATTTCGCAAAATATCAGTCCCTCAAGGCAAAAGCCGAAAAAGACGGTGCTTCCGAAAAGAAAGAGGGCGCTGAAGAACTGACGGAACCCAGGAAACCGAAGCCTGAGGCGCTTGTTTTCGAGAGCGTGGCAGGAGTTCCTCCGGATTATTTCTGCGAGGACGGACAGCTCTGGGGCAACCCCATCTATGACTGGAAAAAGATGAAAGCCGACAACTATTCCTGGTGGATGGACAGGATCGGCGAGAACTTCAAGCTCTACGATTATCTGAGGATCGACCACTTCAGAGCATTCTCTTCTTACTGGGAAGTCGATGCCAACGCAGAGACAGCAAGGATAGGCAAGTGGAACAAGGGTCCGGCTCTTGAGTTCTTTGCCGAATATGACAAGGTCTTTGGTGACAGGAGCAGGCTCATCGCAGAGGACTTGGGCGAGATCACACCCGATCTCAAGGAGTTCATGGACGTAGTCGGAATACCCGGAATGAGAGTCATGGAATTCACCTTCTATCCCGGAGACGACAGCTCATTCATGCCTCATAACTTCAACAAGAACTGCGTTGCATACACGGGAACACATGACAATAACACGCTGCTCGGATGGCTTTGGGATTCGAGAGAGGACGTCAGGAACTTCTGTCTGAAGTACTGCGGTTTTGAAGGCGCGAACTGGGGCGACGGCGGACCTCACAGCGGTTCTTGCAGGGCGATAATCAGAACGCTCTGGATGAGCCATGCGGACGTTGCGATCATTCCCATCCAGGATATGCTGGGTTACGGTGCGGACACGAGAATGAACATTCCCGGGACTCCCACAGGCAACTGGGTCGTAAGGTTCTCCAAGGAGGATCTCGATTCGATCGACAACGAGTGGTACCGCACGCTTAACACGCTTTACTACAGGTAACGGCTGATGAGATACATTCTTTGCATCGACCAGGGCACCACATCCACGAAAGCATTCCTGCTTGATGAACAGGGACATATGTCAGACGGCGCGCATGTGCCGTTTGAGCAGATATATCCCAATCCGGGATGGGTGGAGCACGATGCGGAGGAGATCTTTCATACAGTCCTTAAAGCTATCGCGATGCTTATGGCCGGTAATCCCGCCGCAAAGGGAAATATCGCTGCCATAGGACTTACGAATCAGCGTGAGACGACCATCGCGTTCGGTCTTGACGGAAAACCTCTTGCCAATGCGATCGTATGGCAGTGCAGAAGGACGACGGACATCTGCAGAAGACCTGAGATAAAGAGCCAGGAGAGAAGAATAAGCGAGATCACGGGACTTAAGACCGACCCGTATTTCTCTGCCACAAAGATGCTCTGGCTGCTCGAAAACGTTGCAGGATTAAGAGAGCTTGCCGATAAGGGAGAAGCTTATTTCGGTACAGTTGACGGTTTCCTCGTTTACAGGCTTACAGGCTGCAGAACGTTTGCTTCTGACTACTCGAACTGCTCGAGAACGATGCTTTTCGATATCGCGAGAAAAGATTACGACGAAGAACTGCTCAAGCTCTTCAAGGTGCCGCGCAAAGCGCTTGCGGAGCCGCGTGAATCCTGCAGCGGTTACGGTGCTGTTCTGCTCGATCCCGCTTATCTCAGCGGTGCGGGCTTTGATGAAAATGATATTGATAATCTTATGAGCCTTAACGGCGTTGAGATAACGGGTGTTATTGGTGATCAGCCTGCGGCCCTTTTAGGCCAGAATGCAATAAATGAAGGTGAATCCAAGACTACATACGGCACGGGAAGCTTTACGCTGATGAATCTCGGAACGAAGCCTGTTTTCTCGAAGAACGGACTTCTTACTTCGTGCGCGTGGTCTCACAAGGGCGTCACTTACTATGCTCTTGAAGGAAGCATCTTCCAGGCCGGTTCGGTAATAAGCTGGCTTAAAGACGAGCTCCATCTTATAGATTCTCCCGCGGAATGCGACAAGTACTGTGAATCGATCAAGGATACCGGAGGGGTATATCTTGTGCCTGCATTTACGGGCCTCGGCGCGCCTTACTGGAGACCTGACGCCAGGGGTGTCATGACGGGTCTTACAAGGGGTACGGGACGCGCTGAGATAATCAGGGCGGGTGTTGAATCCATAGCGTATCAGGTTACGGAACTCGTGAACCTGATGATGGATGATACGGGCATAAAGGCAAAGCAGATGAAAGTTGACGGCGGCGTTTGCGCCAGCTCGTTCCTGATGCAGCTTCAGGCCGACCTTTTGGGCGTTACGGTAACGCGTGCCGCAAGTGATGAGATGACCGCCATGGGAGCGGGATTTGCAGCAGGCGTAACATGCGGTATATTTGATAGCATTGAACAGACCGGAAGCTTTTATGTCTCCGGCAGGAAATACGATCCGGACATGCCGGCATTTGAGGTATCAAGGATCATGGAGGGGTACAGATCAGCAGCAAGAGCGGCGCTCTCCGTCTCAGGCGGCTGATGAAAGAACGTTAAAAATGTCACAGGTATATTTTGTATTTTTCAAGATATTTGTTTGCCTTCTTTTAGGCTTTGTTCTTAACAAGAGCAGGGTCCTGGACATGCGCGGCGAAAAGGTCCTTACTGAGATACTTCTCAAGGCTGTTCTGCCGTTTATGATCATTTCTTCGAGCCAGACAAATTTCTCGTTCGAGGAGCTTAAGGGAATGGGTGCGATGTTTGCTTTCGGCACGGCTTATTATGCTCTCGCGCTCGTGGTCTCGAAGCTTGCATATAAAAAGACAAAGGCAACTGACGACGAGCAGCGCATCATGACTACATGCACTGTGTTTGCAAATACGGGTTTCGTGGGATTCCCGCTGATGCATTCACTTTACGGAGACAGGGGACTTCTGCTCGCTGCTGTGTTCAATCTTATGTATAACGCGTTTTTCTACACATACGGCGCGCATCTCATCTCGAAAAAGCCGCACTTCAAGCTTTCCGAACTCTTCGGAAGCACCGTTTCCACCGCATCGATCGCCGCTATTGTTTTGTTTATCGTTCCGTGGAGGATCCCGGTATTCATCAACTCCACCATTTCGATGATCGGCGATATGTCGGTTCCTATGTCCATGATGATCATGGGTTCGCAGCTTGCGACTGTTGATGTCAGAAAACTGTTCCTTGACTGGAAGCCTTATGTTGTCTCGGCGGTCAGGCTGATGCTGATCCCGGCCGTTGCGCTTCTTGCGGTATGGGCATTGGGTCATGCGGCCACTATCAAACCTGATACTATGAAGGTCATGGTACTCATGTGCGCGCTTCCGTGCGGCTCTCTGAACGTTATCTTTGCGGAGCAGTATAATACCGCACCTGACCTTTGTACGAGGATAGTAACCATGTCGACGCTGCTGATGCTCATAACGCTCCTGTTCTGGACGCGGATCGTCGGGATAGTCCTGGGAGGATAAACATGTCCGAACCTGTCTCAAACAGTAATGAAAGAATAGAAAATCCGGGGCTCGTAGAGCTTTTGGGCAAGGTCCGTGAGAATAACAGCGAAGAGAATATGATCGCGCTTCTCAAGGAGGCTGCTGCCGCGAGATTCATCGTTCCGGTTGACGGCAGCGAAGGCAGTTACAGTTTCCATGCGGTAAGCGACAAAAACGGTCTGAAATATATGGTCGTTTATTCAGATTCCGACAGCTTTGAGGTCGCTTTTGAAGGCAAGTACAAGAAGCAGCAGGGCGTTGCCGCAGGCTTCGGAGATCTTATCGAAGTTGTAATGACCGATAAGATGGGACTGTCCGGTTTTGTTATCAATCCGGGCGTTGAGGAAGTTCTTTTCGGAAAGGATATGATAAAGCTCATCGCTTCGCAGATGGGCATAGGAGGAGACGGCACAGCCAAGGTCGGCGAGCCTGACAAATATCCGCCCGAGCTTAAAGGTGCGCTTACGGATTACCTCAAGATCGAGCCTTCCGTCAGCCGCATCTGGGTCCGCCTGATGCGCGAAAACGGTACCGACCGCATAAGCTGGCTCATTATCGCCGAATCTGATCTTGAAGGCGAACAGCTCAAATATATGCTGGACAACATGAGAAAGTACTGCCTGCCTTATCTGGACAACATGGATGCTTATTGCGCGTCCTCTAAAGAAGAATTTGCGTCAAAGGTAATAGACGGCGTAGAACCTTTCTGCGAGGCCTGATGATATGGAACGCAACAAGGCATCGGTAATCGTTATATTTCTTTTGGCGGGATTTTTCTTTATCGGCATTGCGATGGTCTTCAACACGTCCGCAAGGCGCAGCGCTGTCCTTGGCAGACAGGAAGAAGTCGACAAAAAGATAGAATTCCTCAACAGTATCGATCTCACCATCTACTGGATAGGAGAAGTCCCCGCCGAGCTCGAAAAGCTCAAAGACAGCATGGTCATTATCAAGCCTGAAGATATAAGCAAAGAGAACATGCCCGTCAAGTCGACAACGTTCCATATCACCATAACCGATCCGGATGATGAGTCGGGAAGGCCGACGCTGCCGCCGACGGAGATCCTGCCGCGTGACTACAGCGAGTATATGCTGATAGTAGTAAATACCGCTGACGGTTTCAGTGAAATATCGGACGACATCCTTCATAACTGCATAGTGGATAACGGGGTTCCCGTCTTGACGATCGGAGGTTCTGCGAGTGACCATATAGGCACGATCCTGATCCACGGTGCGGGATATTCAAGTGACTATTCCATGTTCTACAAGCTGAGGGAAGGCTATAACGAGCCTTTTCTGGATAAAAAGTCCGTTTCTTCGGGCGGACTGGAATTTGCTGAAGAACTGACGGCCAAATTAAGCAATTATTTCAAAGACGCTGCGCAGAAGAAATTCATTCAAGCCTCGGAAATCCGGTCTTCCGCGAGTTCTTCCGCAGATGAAGCCGCTACCGCGACGACGACAGAACCGCAAAACACTGAAAATTCCTCTTCCGAAACAAGACCACGGGTGCTCGTAAAGCCCTGAAATCAAGGTTTTCACGCATTTTGCGCATCCTTGGGGCAGGTTTGACACCAAATTGTAATAATTATAATATAGTAGGGTGTTCTCAGGAGGTGGTTACCATTCGCGCTTTGGAGGAAAGGATACTTAAGGAAGGCCGGGTACTGCCCGGAGAAGTACTTAAGGTAGGGAGTTTTCTTAATCAGCAGATCGATACTGCGCTTCTGACGGAAATGGGCCAAGAGATTGCCCGTCTTTTCGGTGACTCAAAAGTCACAAAGATCCTTACAATCGAATCTTCCGGAATAGCGATCGCCGTTGCGGCAGGCTGCGCGCTTGGCGTGCCTGTTGTTTTCGCGAAAAAGCACGCTTCCAACAACATGAGCGGCGAGGTCTTTACTTCAAAGGTCTTCTCTTATACTCATCAGAAGACTTTCGATGTCGTGGTTGCCGCGGACTATCTCAAGCCTGATGACAATATCCTGGTCGTTGATGATTTCCTTGCGAAAGGCGGCGCACTTAACGGTCTGTTCGATATAATCGGACAGTCAGGCGCGAAGCTCGCGGGCGCGGCCATAGCGATCGAGAAGGGCTTCCAGGGCGGAGGAGACGCTTTGAGGGCCAAGGGCATCAGAGTCGAATCACTGGCGATAATCGACTCGATGAGTGATACGTCACTTACCTTCAGGGAGCAGTGACAGCAGGGCGTAAGCCCGAACAACAATGTATGCAATAACCTTTGCATAAAAAGAAAACAAATGGAGGCAATTTATGAAGAAACTGGTTTCACTGGTGCTGACAGTGGCATTCGCCGTGTCTGCATGCTTCTCGCTTTCGGGATGCTCGCAGCAGCCGGCAGCTACTACAGGCTCTACAGACAAGAACACGGAGACAACTGCCGGTTCTAAGGAGACGGACGAGACCAAGCCCGCAGCAAGCTTTAAGGTTGGTGCGATCTACATCAACAGCCAGAACGACACATCCGGCTACACCTTTGCTCATCACAAGGGCATCACAGAGGCTATGAAGCAGGTCGGACTTGATCCTGCCAAGGATCTCTACATCGTTGACAACGTTCCTGAGGATGACGAGAAGGTAAAGCAGGCAATCGACCAGCTCGCCGGCGACGGATGCAACATCATCTTCGGTATCAGCTTCGGCTATATCAACGCAATGAACGAGAAGGCAACAGAGTATCCTGACATCATCTTCTCACACGCAACCGGATATATGTCGAACGACAAGAACTTCAACAACTATTTCGGCAGGATCTATCAGGCCCGTTATCTCGCAGGAATCGCTGCAGGATACAAGTCTCTTGCTACAAAGAACGACAACATCGGCTACGTTTCCGCATGGGGTACCGAGTATGCTGAGACATGCTCGGGCATCAACGGTTTCGCTCTCGGTGCAAGATCAGTCAACCCCAACGCAAAGATCTATGTTTACGAGATCTCCACATGGGGCGATCAGGAGAAGGAGAGACAGGCAGCTCAGGTCCTCATCGACACTTACAAGTGCGGCGTTATCGGCCAGCACTGCGACTCTGCTCAGCCTCAGATCGTTGCTAACGAGAAGGGTGTATTCGGATGCGGATACAACTCCGATATGACAGCTGAAGCTCCCAAGGCTCACCTCTGTGCAGCTATCTGGAACTGGAGCGCTTACTATGCAACAGCAATGCAGGCAGCCATGACAGACAAGGATTCCTTCATGAGCAAGGTCGGCAACTACTATCAGGGACTCAACGCAGGTCTCGTAGACGTTTCACCTCTGTCAGAGAACTGCGAGCCTGAGACAGCTGACGCTATCAAGATCGCTAAGGATCTTATGGTTTCCGGCACATGGGATGTTTTCTCAGGCGTTAAGCTCTCATTCTCCGGTAAGGCCGGTGCCGTAACCGCTGAACAGAAGAGTGATGCACTCAAGACAAACAAGGGCGAGGAGAAGGTTCCCGCAGGCGGAGCATCCGTTGGCGATGACGTTATCCAGGGCTCAATGAACTACTATGTTGAAGGCGTAACTCAGGTTAACTGATCAACGCCGAATAATGCTGCAGGAGAGGCTTTATGGAGTATGCCATCGAACTAAAAGGTATATCGAAGCAGTTCGGACCGCTGTTCGCAAACAAGAATGTCAGTCTGCAGCTCAAGAAAGGTGAGATCCTCGCCCTTTTAGGCGAGAACGGATCCGGTAAAACGACTCTTATGAACATGCTGTCGGGCATTTATATGCCCGACAGCGGTTCTATTTTTATCGACGGCAAAAAGGTGTCGATCAGCTCGCCTGAGGATTCGGCGAAGCTCGGAATTGGAATGGTGCATCAGCACTTTAAGCTCGTTGAGCGTTTCACTGCGCTTGATAACATAAGGATAGGCTTAAGGGATAACAAGGGACTCCTTCTTAAGAAGGATACAAAAGAACAGGTAATGAAGCAGGCCGAAAGATTCGGCTTTGAAATAGATCCGGACAAACTGGTCTCGAACATGTCAGTCTCCGAAAAGCAGACATTAGAGATCTTAAAAGTCCTGTGCTACGGCGCAAAGATAATAATCCTGGACGAACCGACCGCGGTCCTTACGGTCCAGGAGATAGACAAGCTTTTCAAGGTCCTCCGCAAGATGAAAGAAGAGGGCCATTCGATAATAATCATCACTCATAAACTTAATGAGGTCATGGATGTCTCCGACAGAGTCACGGTATTGAGACACGGTGAATATATCGATACCGTCGTTACAAAAGAGACAGACGAGAAGAGACTTACAGAGCTCATGGTAGGACGTAAGATCGATCTCGATATCAGCTGTCCCGTCATTGAGAAAACAAAGCCGCTGCTCGAGATCAGAGGACTTACGGTAAAGAACGATGAAGGCGCAGTTGCGGTAGATCATCTGGATTTCTACATCAGAGGCGGAGAGATCTTAGGCGTTGCGGGCATCGCAGGTTCGGGCCAGAAAGAGCTCTGCGAGGCGATCGCGGGACTCCGTCCTGTGATCGACGGAAAGATAATCCACAAGGGCGATAACATCGTCGGACTTTCACCTCATAAGATCCTCGAAAAGGGAATCTCGATGAGCTTTATCCCTGAGGACAGACTCGGAATGGGATTAGCTCCTTCACTGTCCATCACGGACAATATGATCCTCAAGAACTATGCCGATAACAAGGGACCTTTCATTGACAGAAAGTCCGCAAGGGAAGAGGCAAAGAAAGTCATCGAGAGGCTGAAGGTGGTTACGCCTTCGACAGAGACCCCGGTAAGAAAGCTTTCCGGCGGTAACGTTCAGAAAGTCCTTTTGGGCCGTGAGATCAAGTCGGGACCTAACGTTCTCATTACCGCATACCCTGTAAGAGGACTTGATATCGGTTCTTCTTACATGATCTACGATATCCTGAACGAGCAGAAGAAAAAGGATGTAGGCATTCTTTTCATCGGTGAGGATATCGATGTAATGATGGCCCTCTGCGACAAGATAATGGTAATCTGCCACGGAAGGCTCCAGGGCGTAGTCAACAGCAACCACACTACCAAGGAAGAGATCGGTCTCATGATGACCGGCGCGCTCGACCTTGTCGATAAGGGCGGCAAGACAGCCGGAATCGCGAAGGATTCCGTCATTGAAGACGCCGAAGAAAAAAACAAAGCGGAGGATGCCGGTCTATGAAGAAATACCATCTTGTAAGACGCTCCGGACAGTCTATAAAGAGACTCCTGATCTATTACCTCATCGGTATAACGATATCCATGGGAATAGGCGCGGTACTGCTCTGGTCGCTCGGGATCAATCCTTTCGAATACTACGGAAGAATGCTGACCATAGGTATGGTCGGCAACAAGTACGCATATAAGAATGTTGAAGGTTTGCTCAAGATCTTAGTTCCGCTCCTCATCACTTCGCTTGCATTGGGACTGTCGTTCAAGATGAGGTTCTGGAACATCGGAGGCGAAGGTGAGTTCCTTATAGGCGCCATCAGCGCCGCTATCGTGGCATTCAATGTAACAGGGCTTCCCAGACCTTTGACAATCCTTCTGATGTGCATCGCCGCGATGCTCTCGAGCGGACTTATGGGCCTTGCGGTCGCTTTCTTCAAAGTTAAGTTCAACACCAACGAGACTCTCGTCACGCTGATGCTCAACTACATAATGCTGTATCTGATAACGTATCTCGGAAAGACAAAGGAAGACTGGAATTTCTTCCTTGATCCGAAGTCTGCAAGACCTATCTTCGGCAAGTTCCCCGAGAGCGCGATAATGGACGGCATCAAGATCGGAAACTTCAATCTTTTGTGGTCAGTCATCATCGCAGTAGCGCTCATCATCTTTATCTACATTTACCTCAAGTACACCAAGCACGGTTACGAGATCTCCGTAGTCGGTGACAGTGCCGCAACCGCAAAGTATGCAGGCATGAAAGTAAGCCGCATCATAATGCGCACGATGTTCATCTCATCGGCTATGATCGGACTTGCCGCAGGACTTACAGCATCAGCTTCCGGAACGATCTCCGAGACGGTTACGAACAACGTCGGCTGGACCGGTATCGTAGTCGCATGGCTCGGCAAGCTCAGCGTTCCCGCCATCGCGGTAACGTCGGTTCTTATTGCGATACTGCAGTTCGGCTGCAAGACCGCCGCGACGAAGTATCCTTCGATCGACAGCAATTTCGCGGATCTCCTTCAGGGAATAATCCTGTTCTCTGTACTTACCGCCGATTTCTGCGCTACATTCACTCTTAAGAAGAAGGAGGACGCGAAAAAATGATCGACGTAATTACGCTGTTCCTCTTCAGTATCGTTGTTTATAACATCCCGCTCCTTTACGGAACGGCAGGCGAGATCATGATAGAAAAATCCGGCTCGCTCAACCTCGGAGTTGAGGGTACCATGGCTATCGGTGCTGTAGCGGGTTATCTTGCGGGAATGCGCTCCGGAAGCCTTCTTGTTGCATGCCTTGTAAGCTTTGCCGCGGCAGGCCTCGTAGGCGCTGTTTTCTCGTTTCTTACCGTTACTCTTCAGGCTAACCAGAACGTAACCGGACTTACCATTACAACGTTCGGCGTAGCGTTCTATTACTTCATCGGAAACGCTGTCTCCAACAGCCCTTCAAAGTGGCCCGCGCTCGGCGGAAGCAGACTTGACCAGCAGTTTGCTCCCATCGAGATCCCGCTGCTTTCCAAGATACCTGTTATCGGAAAGACCTTTTTCTCGCATACGGTACTCATCTATCTGGGTATCATCATCGCTATAGTCATGTGGTTCTATTTCGAGAAAACGGTACCGGGCCTTAAGCTGCGCGCTATCGGCGAGAACCCCGGAGCGGCTGACTCTCTGGGTGTAAACATCACTTTGTACAAGTATATCCACATCATAATCGGATCAGGCATCATGGGCATCGGAGGCCTTTACATGGCACTCAACATGGGCGGTACTTTCGAAGGCTCAAACTGCTGGATCAACGGTTACGGATGGATCTCGATCGCGCTCGTTATTTTCGCGAACTGGAGTCCTGCGAAGGCTATCCTGGGCACGTTCATCTTCGGATTCTTCAACACGCTAAGAGTCCAGAATGCGCCTCTTGCAACGGCTTTCCCGAACACGCTCGGCTGGCTTACAAAGATACCCGCGCAGTTCTTCTCCGCGCTGCCGTTCATCATCACGCTTATCGTGCTCCTGATCAGCTCGGTCAGAAAGAACAATAACAGCTGCGAGCCTTCCGCTATCGGAAGAAACTATTACCGCGAAGACAGATAAAGGAGAGTTTTGGCAATGAAACTTACTGGTGCCCAGATCGTTATCGAGACCCTGTTGGAGCAGGGTGTTGATACTGTTTTCGGTTTTCCGGGAGCGACTGTTATAGATATCTACGACAAGCTTTTCAGCTGCAAGGATAAGATAACCCACGTGCTCACGGCACACGAACAGGGCGCTGCTCACGCTGCCGACGGATATGCCAGATCTACAGGCAAACCGGGTGTCGTCATAGCGACATCAGGCCCCGGTGCGACCAACCTCGTTACAGGCATCGCAACGGCATTCCTTGACTCCGTTCCTGTGATCGCTATCACGGGAAACGTATCCAATTCCATGATCGGACGTGATGCTTTCCAGGAGATCGATATCACCGGCGTAACGCTACCTATTACAAAGCACAATTTCTTCGTAAGGGATATCAAGGTCCTGGCGGACACCATCCGCGAGGCATTTAAGATCGCGACTTCCGGAAGACCCGGTCCTGTTCTTATCGATATCCCGAATGATATCCAGATCGGAACATGTGAATTCAAGCCCCTGAAAAAGGTTATTCCCTCAAAACCGCCCAAGGCCGATGATGAGATGATCGCAAAGGCTGCTGAGTTGATCGCCGAATGTAAACGACCTTACATCTATTTCGGCGGCGGTGCGGTCAGAGCCGGCGCAGGTGCCGAGATACTTACTCTTGCAGATAAGATCGATGCCTTTATCGGATGCTCCATGATGGGACTTTCGGAGATTCCTTCTGCACATCCCAGATTTCTTGGAATGCAGGGAATGCACGGCCATTTCGCTTCTTCCGTCGCGCTCGCGAAAAGCGATCTCATGATCGCGGTCGGAGTCAGGTTCTCCGACCGCGCGACAGGCAAGACAGACAGATATGCGCTTAATTCCAAGAAGATACACATCGATGCCGACATCGCCGAGATCGGCAAGAACGTCTCGGTCGATCTTGGTGTCTGCTGCAACGTAAAAGACTTCCTTGCAAGGCTTGCGGATGCGGTTGAAGAAAAGAAACTTCCCGAGTGGGAAGAGAAGATCAGCTCATTAAGAAAGCGTGAATCCGACGCTTATGACGACGATACATTCGTGCCCAGAGAGGTCGTGATGGAGATCGCCGATAAGGTCAAACCCGACACGCGCATCGTCACTGATGTCGGACAGCATCAGATGTGGACAGCGCAGTTCTACAACTTCCGCAAGAAGCATACATGGCTCAGTTCAGGCGGTCTGGGAACGATGGGCTTCGGCCTTGGCGCCGCGATAGGTTCGACATTTGCTACTGGCAAACATGCGGTCCTGATCACCGGAGACGGAAGCTTCGGAATGAGTCTTAACGAGCTCGCGACAGCCGTAACTTACAAAGTCCCGGTAACGGTCGTTGTATTTAATAACCGCACACTGGGAATGGTCAGGCAGTGGCAGACGCTGTTCTACGATAAGAGATACGCGGGAACGACATTAGAGCGTGACACTGATTTCGTGAAGCTTGCGGAAGCCTTTGGAGCAAAGGGCTTCAGGGCTGATGATTTCGATGAGTTCAAGAATGTTTTCGCAAAGGCATACGCGTATGACGGACCTTCGGTTATCGACATGAAGATCGATCAGGACGCGATGGTCCTTCCGATGCTCAGACCCGGCGGAACATTCGATAACCTTGTAACATGGAAGGAGGCCGAAAATGAAGAAGGATAAGATAATTATCGCTATCTACGTCGACAACCAGTACGGCGTCCTTTCGCGTGTCACGGCCATGTTCACGAGAAGAGGATTCAACATCGATTCACTTACGGTAGGCGAGACGGAATCGCCTGCGTATTCACGTATCACGATCACTCTTTCCGCGGCGAAGACAGACAAGGATCAGGTCGTATCCCAGCTTAGAAAACTCTATAACGTCAAGAAGGTCGTCGTCCTTTCCAATGAGGATTGTATGAAGCGCGAGCTCATGCTGATAAAGGTAAGGAACGGTGAGGACGTAAGAGACCGCATCATTGAGACGGCGAACATTTTCAGAGCGAAGATAATCGACCTCGGTGAAGAGGCGATAAGCATTGAAGTTACCGGTGATTCTCAGAAGATCGACGGCTTCATCCAGAACGTCAAAGCCTACGGCATCATTGAAATGTGCCGCACGGGAATTGTCGCTCTTGACCGCGGAAGCACGACCATCTGGTCAGATCACGATGACGATTAAGACCGGAGGATCATATGCCTGATCTGATCAAGGAAATCAATTCTCTCGCCATCTTCGGAGGAATGCGCAAGAAGGAGCCTTTGGCAAGCCTTACAAGGTTCCTTGCCCTTGCTGATGCCGACCACACGCAGAACGACCTCATTGAAGCATATTCGCAGTTTGTAAATGCGGTATACTCGCTAAGGCCTGACGCGGACTTTTCGGGCGCGCTGTGGGACTGCCTGAAATCAGATGAGAATGCTTATATCAACTTTACGAAGACCAATGCCATGAGGCGTCGCACGGGCGAAGAAGAGCTTAAGATAAGCAAGATGATGGAGGTCTCCGTTGAGAAGGAACTCGAGATCCTGACAAGGATCGGCAACACGTCTTACATCAATCTTCAGAACATGCTGTATTACGACGGTTATATCCCGCAGTTCAAGACGACCGGGATCGACATGAAGTCCCGCTATATGGAACTGCTCAGTTCCATCAACGCGTAATGTAACCCTAATGTCAGAAATCGTTCATAATTTCATAACACATTCTGACATGACGTATGCTAACATAAAGCCATCAGAAAAGAACCAATACATACACAGGTTCAAAGGAGGTGAGACCAATGGGACAAGATTTTAACTCAAGCAGGCAGTTGGTCTCGCTTGGTTCAGTTCTTCTCCTGTAAGGTTTTCTACTTAAATTGAGTTTTACTCAGCACGGAACCGAACAGACCACTGCTAAAACTTGAACTACAACTTAACAAAATATACTAATCCCCCGTAGCTGCGTTGCGGGGGTTTTGTTTTTTCGAAGTTTAAGAATTATAATCAGGACATAAAAACAAGGGAGGTTAATACCATGGCAGATCTACCTAACATTGACATCAACAAGATCAAGGAAACAGCAAGCGGCGCTCTTGACGCAGTATCCAAGAACGAGCAGGCAAACGGCATTTACGAGAAGGCAGCAGGCGCTGTAGAGAAGAAGACGGGAGTTGACGTCCCGACAGCCGGCGATCTTTCCAAGATGATCGGTCAGTAATTATTTCAGAGCTTGTTAACGAAGCGGCAGGATGGCACAGACCTTCCTGCCGTTTTGCTTTTCAGGCCATATTTATATTAATAAGAAAAACGCCCCGCGAATAATGATATAATTATTTGAGTGTATTTAGACCTGGAGGGAATCTCAAAATGAAACTGTCCGATCTTCTTGAGTACGACGATATAGTCATTCAGTGTCATGACAATCCGGATGCGGATGCGATTGCGTCAGGTTTTGGTATTTACAGCTACCTGCACGCCAATAATAAGAAAGTCAGATTCATCTATTCGGGCAATTTCATAATCACCAAGACCAACCTCAAGTTCATGGTCGAATCGCTCCATATCCCCATTGAATATGTCGTAAGTCTTAACAGAAAACCGAAACTTCTTATCACATGCGACTGCCTCTACGGCGAAGGCAATGTAAGAAAGTTTGAAGCAGAGACGATAGCTTCCATCGATCACCATTATCTTGGCGAGAACAAGCCGCCCAGGTTAAATGATGTACGTCAGGGAGTCGGCAGCTGTTCAACGATAGTCTGGGACCTCTTGAAGAAAGAAGGATTTGAGATCAACAGATCTCTTTCCACGGCGCTCTACTATGGCCTTTATACAGACACGAACACATTAGCGGAGATCTACCATCCGCTCGACCGCGATATGCTTGACGATATCGCCTATGACAAGTCTCTCATCAAGCATTTCTGCAATATGAACATGACTCTTCAGGAGGTCAAGATCGCAGGCATGGCACTGCTCGGATACGAGTATCATGAGGTGCACAGATATGCGCTCCTTGAGACGATGCCGTGCGACCCGAACATTCTGGGTCTTATCAGCGACTTCTTCCTTGCGGTCGATAACGTTGACGTATGCGTCGTTTTCTCCGAGCTTGATGTCGGCATCAAGTACTCTGTCAGAAGCTGCACCAATGAAGTCAGGGCTGATGAACTTGCGGAATATATCTCGCGCCGTATCGGTTCCGGCGGAGGACGTTCAGACAAGGCAGGCGGCCTCATCCAGAAGGAACTTTTAGCTGATTTAAGGCCTGATTATCTTTCGTCAGATGATATCCACAAGCACGCTATCGTTACTACAGTCCTTCGTGAGAGACTTCACGATTACTATCAGAACTGCAGGATCATCTATGCAGGCAAGGATAAATTGGACACCTCAAATATGAAGCGCTACAAGAAGCTTCCGCTCAAGCAGGGCTATGTTATCCCGGCGGAATTCCTGCCTGTAGGCACCCCGATCCTTGTACGCTCACTTGAAGGTGATTACAACATCAATGTCACTGATGATGCCGTTGTCATGATCGGCGTCAGAGGCGAGGTTTATGCTTCCAATACGAAGGTCTTTGGCAAGAATTACAAGAAGCTCGATGAGGAATACAAATTGAAACTCGAGTATTTCCCGACCATCAAGAACACGAGAACAGGCGAGATACTGCCGCTCAACCGTGTCGCGAAAACCTGTGTCTCCGAAGGTGGCAATGTGATCCTTGCAATGCCCATTGAGTCAACGACCAAAGTATTTACCAAGTGGAACGGCGATGAGTATCTCAAGGGCGAGCCGGGTGATTATCTGGTTGCAAAAGAATCCGATCCCGATGATATCTACATCATCAACAAAGATATTTTTGCCGAGACATATGCGCCGGACTGATATACGGTTCATATAGACGGACATTAACAATTCGGAAGGACAGTTATGGAATTTAAATACGACGCTTTTATATCTTACAGACATGCCGAGAAGGATACCCAGATCGCCTCGGAGATACAAAAGAGCCTGGAGCGTTTTGCCATCCCCAAAGCACTGCAGAAGAAGACAGGCAAGAAGAGATTTAACCGCGTTTTCAGAGATGTTGAGGAGCTCCCTATTTCGAGCAACCTGACAGAAGATATCGAGGAAGCATTAAGAGCCTCGGAATACCTTATCGTTATATGTTCTTTCAGGACATCCGAATCCGACTGGGTAAGACGTGAGATCGAGACTTTCCTTGAGCTTCACGACTACAACAAGCAGCTCATCCTGACAGTTCTTGTCGAGGGCGAGCCCGACGAAGTAATACCTGAGATCTTAAGACACGACAACATCACGCACTATCTGGCAGACGGAACATTCTACTGCAAGGATGAGGTGGTCGAGCCGTTGGCTGCGGATTACAGGATGCCCGTATCCAAGGCAAAAAAGATCGAGCTTCCGAGACTTGCTGCGGCAATGCTCGACTGCAACTACGACGAGATCATCAGAAGAAGAAAATCCTATAAGAGAACAAGGATGTTTATCTGGACAGCACTGCTATCCGCTGCCGCAATAGCTTTTGCCGTTTATGTGGGTTTCATGGTCAGACAGATCAATATTAATCTGCAGAACTCCAAGATGAACCAGTCGAGGTATTACGCGTCCGAATCACTTAAGCTCCTTGATGAAGGTGACCGCATCGGTGCCGTACAGCTTGCGCTTGCAGCATTTGAAGACAGTGACGGAACAAGGCGTCCTGTGACGAGTGAAGCAGAATTTGCAATGTTTTCCGCACTGGGCGCATATTCTACAAAAGGAACTTCCAATGCGGCTCCGGTCTGGAGATATGAGTCAACCGCAACTATCGTAAATTATGCATCGAACGGAGCGGATGGCCGTGTATTTATCCTTGATTCAAACGGAACGCTTCATATCTGGAATAAGAACGGGAACAAAGAGACCGTAATAAAGGATGACGATTACTCTTTCCTGGATTTCAGACTCGACAAGAATAACGACATCATTGTCATAAACGCCATGTACATTGCGCTGTATGATTCCAATACACAGGAACAGAAGTGGAAATATACGTTCAAGAGGGCACTTACCGTGGCTCGTGAGATGAAGATGGAGTACTATTCAAAGCCCGGTTACATTGTATTTAACGGGAACCATGTTCTCGAGATAATCAATGCCGAGAACGGAGAATTAGTCAGAACAATAGATACAAGCAAGGAAAAAGTCATAGAGGAGAACTGCAAGACCGGCAGCAGTTTCAGCATTTACAAGTTTGCGGTAAACAGCGATTTCACCAGGATCGCTCTTTTCGGAACTGCCGGTGTTTCTGATAAGTTCGCGATGTTTGTCTGTGATATGGCCAAAAACAGCTGGACCTGCATAACAAACGATTCCGGTCCTTATCTTGATGCTGCTTTCGATGAGGATGGCAACATTACCGTGCTGAGACGTTCTTCAGATGATCCGAATGCAAATTACTATTCTTCAACTGATGTGATCTATGAAGGTAAGATTATTGTTGAACGGATCAACCCGCAGGGAAAATCTTCCTGGAAAACCGAACTGACTACCTTTAACCGTATAGTCGATGCCAAGATCTTCGGTTCAGACTACACGCTGAAAGACGGAAGCAATGCAAAAGTTATCATCGCGGCTTTCGGAACAAAGGTCGTTATTCTTAACGCCAAGGACGGAAAAGAGATCAAGAGCTATGACTTTGTGTCGTCCGTAATAAGGACGGTTCCGACCAAGACCAGTATATCTGTCGTGCTCCGTAACGGATTGGCGTTGTGGGTCCCGCTTAAAGAGAGCAGCAAGAAGGTTACTCAAGCCAAATACTTCATGGATGGAATCCTTGAAATGCAGTTGACAAGAGATAAAAACGATCAGGTATCGTATTTTGTTAAGGATGCCACCAAAAGGATCATTACCGAATACAGCGGAAACTTTTCGGACAGCGAATACAAAGAATTCGAGAACTGTAAAGATATCAAAGAAGTAGGCAAGAGCTTCAAGTGCGGTGACTACATGGTTTCCTTCGCCGAGTCAGATAACAAATTGTACGGCTCGGATCTCAGCAAGCACTCGATCATCTGGACCGCGGATGTCCCTGCCGACGCAGATATTTACTATTTTGAGAACGGAGTTTCCAAAGACAACAGATTTATATTCTTCCTTGAGGAGCGCAAGGATAATGATGGAAATTCATATTATGTAGTGATCAAGGTCAACATAGTTAACGGTACGATCATTGATGCGAACAAGGAGTTTACTCTTACAAATCCCGTAAATACAGTTGCTGTAAATGGCCGTATATGGTCAGAGATAATTGACGTGAATGCGAAGACGCTTACGCTTCTTTGCTATGTCATGGAAGATGATTCCGTAAAGAAGACGGTCGTTGATTATAAGGATAACCCTGATGCTTCATTCATCGGGCGTCTGACGGCATCGCCGGACGGGAAAAAGATCCTGCGTTATATGGTTGAGTCTGGTGACGGTCAGCCGAAGTGCTCAAGACTGATGATAGATGCTGAGACCGG
>JAEEGL010256995.1_pt1 | contig 30507 bp, 23 predicted proteins | sample 9134231 | NCBI WGS metagenome assembly JAEEGL01 (sample SAMN16246548, study PRJNA631951) | gut metagenome | biome: gut microbiome; feature: rumen; material: fiber-attached | host: Bos | place: Iran: Karaj | collected 2018-10 | reverse complement strand
TCCGTGACCTCCATGAATCCCTTGTAAGTATCCTCGTCTTCAAGAGCATACCAGACCGACATTTCACCTTTCCCCGCCTCCCGGGCAGGAAGGTCGTACTCTCTAGCTTCAAATATGGATATTTCCTTAAGTTCCACGTCTCTTCCTCCTTGTGAAATGATAAATCATTGAATTTTAACCACTCAGATACATTATACGATTGGGAAAATAAAAAAAGCAGAGAAAAACACTGTTTTTTTCTCTACTTTTGTACTTTTTATCGTTTTTTAATACTTTTTATTTTCTGTTTATTTTATCTTGCTGATATCCTTCCTCACAGGAATGATAACATCTACTGTAGTGCCCTCGCCTTCGCGGCTCTTTACATGCAGCTCAGCGTTCTCCATTATCTTGAGCCTGTCTCTGACATTGCCTATTCCAAGCTCCTGACTGTCCAGCTCTCCTGTCTTTCTCATTCTGGCCAGATCAAAGCCCACTCCGTTGTCTGAAACCTCCACCTTTACATAACCGTTTCCTCTGTAGGTGGATATAATGACCTTTCCCTTCTTATCCTCAGGAAGCTTGTATATGCCATGAGTAAGTGCATTTTCCACAAGAGGCTGAAGCGTAAGAGCAGGCAGTAAAAAGAAGGTCTCGTCTGTGTGGTACTCAACCTCAAACCTTCCGGGGCATCTTGTCTTTTCAAGCTCAAGATATACCATTGTATGATTGAGTTCCTTTTCAAAGGTGATAAGCCTCTCCGTGCTGATGGACTCTATATTCTGCCGAAGGTAATTGGACAGATGTACTATCACCTCCTTGGCCCTTGGCACATCCTTGTCGCAAAGCTCATATACCGAGTTGAGCGAGTTGTAAATAAACTCAGGTTTTATCTGCGAGAGAGCTATCCTGGTCCTGAGGTCTGAGAGCTCATCATTCTGCCTGGCAATAAATACCTCTTTTTCTACCATGGTCTTGGCATTGTCATCCAGAGCCTGCCAGAACATGATAAGCCCCGCTATAAGGCAGGCGACGTTGGAAAGTGAATAGCCGTAAATAAAGACCTGTATCACCGCCGCAGCAACGGGAAGGACTATGAAGCTTAAAACAGCAGTCAGTCTGTTTCCTGAGATATTCCTGCGGTTGAGATAGACAAAGAATACTCCCACCAGCATCTCCATGACATAGATACTGGTCAGAAGACCAAATCCCTGTCCCCTGTGATAAAGGTTGGTCAGCGGATCGATGCTGTAAACATATCCGGTGAACTGGTTGTACATAAGAAGACCCACAGCAAGAATCGCCAGCACCAGGATGATATATTCAAGTCTCCTGTCATATCCGTCATCTCTGATCGACAGCGCGACATAGCCTGCATAGAACACAGGAAGTACCGCATTGGCAAGAAAGGTCCCCAGATTACTGATGGTGACAACATAAAAGGCTGCTGTTCCCGGAACCCCGCGGTAAAACCAGGCGAAAGCATCAAATATAAGCATCACTCCAATGACTATCTCCAGCCATCCCAGGGCCTTGTACTGTTTCTTAATAAGAGACCTGGTCAGGATCATATAGAAGGCTGCTATCCAACAGAAGATAGCTCCAAACAGTTCAAAATCCGAATAAATATACTTAAGTTCCACTAATAAGCCTCCGCTGCAAGGTGATTATTGGGTCTTACAACATAATTATACAAAAACCGATGTTTTTTTGCATCAAAAAACACTGCCACCCTAACACAGGTGACAGTGTTTTCCGGAATAACTATTACTTTAATATAGTCTGATCTCCACGAACAGTTCCATACTTCTCTGCAGATATTACGCCCTTAAGCTCTGTCTTTACATAGTCCATAACAGCCTCATCCAGAGGAATACCTGTGTCGTAGTAGCCTCCGCCGTAAGTAAATGCATAGTAGGTATCTCCACCTATAGCGCAGAAGTCATTGGTTGCAACTGCGTATATGTCAGTCTTGGAGAAAGGCTTGCCATTGATGCTCTCAATAGTAACTCTATTGATTGAAGCAGGCTTGCAATATGTGGATCCGGGATAAGCTGCGCCCTTTGCAAAGGACTTTCTGGTATCAAGAGTGAACTTGATGCCTGCGGTCTGAGGATATCCTCCAAGAGCTGCCGGTGCAGCAAATGTGGATGCCTCCAGTGCCTCAAGAAGCTGCTCACCTGTCACATAGACAACAGTAACTGTATTGCCAAATGGAAGAACGGTATTAATATCTTTCTTGCTGACAGATCCGGGGGTAATTGCTGCACGGATTCCACCGCCGTTGGTAATAGCTACAATGTGATCAGGATCAACGCTTATAGCGTCTTTGTCCTTATTGGCAACCCATAAGATAGCATCGGTGATAAGATCACCGTTGTTGGTCTCTTCGGTTCTGTTACCGGGCTCTCTTGCACCGTTGAGTTCCACCTCACTGGTGGCAAATACTGCGCCATAGGCGGTATTAACCTTGGTGTATACGTTATCTGTTATAGCCTTGGTCACAACTTCAGGCTGAAGTCCCTCAAGAGAGATAAGGTAATGATCCTCAATCTTTTTGGTGGCATTATCAACTATGATAAGACCGATGTCCTGAAGCTTGGTTCCTGTGGACTGTATGGGAAGCCTTCCTGCTGCCTCTGTCATAACAGTGTGTGAATGTGCATCAATTACAAAGTCGATTCCCCTGGTGTTCTTGTAAACATCAATACTGCTGTGCTTTCCGTCAATAACCTCCTGGTCAACACCAAGATGGGCAAGAAGGATTACAAGATCTGCTCCCTCTGCCTTAAGGCCATCAACCTCAGTCTGAGAGCGGGCGTACAGATCCTTTCCATCTAATACAGTAATGTCCTTGACCTTGGCAGGACTGCACTGGGTCTTGGTCTGAGGTGTGGTAAGTCCGTAGAAACCTACCTTAAGTCCCGAAGCTGTAGTGATAATTGCGTGGGGATTAAAAAGATTGTTACCGGCTGCATCAAGAACATTGGCAGTAACAGTTTTGTACTTGGCAGTAGAAAGATTAGACCTGATCTGAGGTACTCCATAGTCAAACTCATGATTTCCCAGAGTGGCTATATCATAGCCTGCTGCATTCATGGCAGCAACTGCATCAAGTCCCTGGCTGAAGCTGACATAAGGTGATCCCTGCATATAATCCCCCGCATCAGCAAGAATTACAGTTGCACCTCTCTTGATAAGATTCTGTTTGACAGAAGCTATGAGAGCGTAACGACCTATGGCACCGTGGATATCGTTGGAATGAAGAATTACAGTCTTACCTGTAAGATCTGCCGGCACATCATAGATTGTCTTCTCCGTAACCTTTTCAGCAGCTCTGACAGTAATAGCTGTAGTGCCAAGCGAAAGCACCATGGCCATGGCCAAAACCATTGATAGAACCTTTCTTAATACTTTGTGTTTACCCATAAACACCTCCCGTTTGTCAGACCTGAGGGGGAATAGCCGGTGGTGGATTCCTCAGGTCAGTTCTTTGTTTTCATAATACTTTTGACACCACCAATTGTCGTCCCATTTCAGGGCCCTAGGCTTTAATTATATGATAACTCGGAGCAAATTTTAACAATTAATTGCACAATTTTGTGATTTGTCTTTTAAGTACTTTTCATAAAAATGCATTTGACTTTAGCACTTAAAAGCGTTAAAATTTAAAGCGTTACAGTAACAAAACAAAAACCGATACCCATTAGGTCAAATTATGGAGGAAAAAGTATGATCATCAAGGTATTACTACTTGTGGTTTTCTTCGCAGTCATGATCACCATCGGATTCATATGCCGCAAGAATTCCACTGACGTCAACGGATTTGTTCTGGGAGGAAGGAGCGTTGGACCGTGGGTTACAGCCTTCGCATACGGAACATCCTATTTTTCTGCAGTTATTTTTGTTGGATATGCCGGACAGTTCGGCTGGAAATACGGAATTGCCGCAACCTGGGTGGGCATAGGTAACGCCCTGCTCGGTTCCCTTCTAGCATGGGTAGTTCTCGGCAGAAGGACCAGGATAATGACCCAGCATCTGAGCTCCGCAACAATGCCCCAGTTCTTTGCAGCAAGATTCGGAGGCAAGTCGCTTAAGATTGCAGCTTCTGTCATCACCTTTATCTTCCTTATTCCTTATACCGCATCACTGTACAACGGTCTGTCAAGACTCTTCGGTATGGCCTTCAACATCGATTATTCAATCTGTGTGATCGTAATGGCTGTCCTTACAGGTATCTACGTAATAGCCGGAGGCTACATGGCTACTGCCATCAACGATTTCATTCAGGGCATAATAATGCTGATCGGCATCTGTGCCGTCATCGGCTCTGTTCTTAACAGTCAGGGCGGCTTTATCGCTTCCCTGGAGGGACTTGCAGCGATAAGTGATGAATCTGTTTCAGCTGCGCCAGGGATCTTCGCATCCTTCTTTGGTCCTGATCCCTTAAACCTCTTTGGTGTTGTTATCCTCACATCACTGGGTACCTGGGGACTTCCTCAGATGGTACAGAAGTTCTACGCAATAAAGAGCGAGAAGGCTATTTCCAAGGGAACCATAGTATCTACTGCCTTTGCCTTCATCGTTGCAGGCGGATGCTACTTCCTGGGCGGCTTCGGAAGACTCTTTTCCGACAGGCTTCTTGACGGTACCGGAGCACTTCATGGCGGATACGACGCCATCATACCTACCATGCTTTCAGGCCTTCCTGATATCCTCATCGCCGTCGTGGTAGTACTGGTTCTTTCAGCATCCATGTCAACTCTCTCATCTCTGGTTCTCACCAGCAGCTCAACTCTTACACTGGACCTTCTTAAGGGCCACGTGGTTAAGAACATGGATGAAAAGAAACAGCTCTTTATCATGAGAGCACTGATCGTGGTATTTGTAGCGATCTCAGTAGTGATCGCCATCGTACAGTACAGACAGAATGTGACCTTCATCGCACAGCTTATGGGTGTTTCATGGGGAGCACTGGCAGGCGCATTCCTTGCTCCTTTCCTCTATGGACTTTACTGGAAAGGCGCCAGCAAGGCCGGCGTATGGTGCAGCTTCATCTTTTCAACAGTTGTCATGCTCCTTAACATGTTTGTAAGATCAAGCTTCCCTGCACTTTTACAGTCTCCTATCAATGCCGGAGCATTCTGTATGATAGCAGGACTTGTGATCGTTCCTGTGGTATCCCTCTTTACTCCAAAGCCCGACAAAAAGCTTGTGGATTCAGCCTTTGCCTGCTATGACAAAGAGGTTATGGTACACCAGAGCACATCACTTTCGGATGACGTTGCATGAGAAATTGACTTCGCCATACACCCGGAACCGGAGGACGGTTCCTCGTTTGACGGCATTCGCCGTATGTTTTAACAAAAAAAGACCCTGATTCGTGCAAGCACGATCAGGGTCTTTTCTTATTTCAAGCACATGGCTCACTTAACAACAATGTTTACGATCTTGCCGGGCACATAAATCTCTTTAACAATGTTCTTGCCCTCAAGCTTATCTGCAATAAGCTCCTTGCCCTTGGCAATAACTTCATCCTTGGGATCTTCCTTGCCAATCTCAAGAGTGGCCTTTACCTTGCCGTTGATCTGAACTGCGATCTCCACAGTATCCTCAACGCACTTGGACTCATCATAGGAAGGCCATGGCTCAAAGGCGATGGTGCCATCGTGACCAAGGATCTGCCAGATCTCCTCGCCCACGTGAGGGCAGATGCAGGAGAGCATCTTGATAAAGTTCTCTGCATACTCTCTAGGGCAGCTTCCCTCCTTGTAAACTGCATTTACAAAGATCATCATCTGAGCAATTGCTGTGTTAAATCCAAGAGTCTCAAAGTCTCCTGTGACCTTCTTGACGGTCTGGTGATAAACCTTCTCAAGGTGTCCGTTGTTGTCCTCTGTGATGTTACCTGCTTCTGTAAAGAAGGTGAACACACGGTTGATGAACTTCCTTGCACCTGTAACTGCTGCAGAGTTCCAGGGCTTTGATACCTCAAGAGGTCCCATGAACATCTCATACAGACGCAGTGTATCAGCGCCGTAATCCCTTACGATATCGCTGGGGTTAACAACAAATTCAGGGAAACGCTTACCCATCTTGATGCCGTTCTCACCAAGGATCATGCCCTGGTGAACCAGCTTCTTGAAGGGTTCCTTTACAGGAGAAAGACCATTTTTGTAAAGGAAGCGGTTCCATATACGTGAATATAACAGATGTCCTACTGCGTGCTCAGGTCCGCCGACATAGAGGTCTACAGGCATCCAGTGCTTAAGAAGCTCCTGATTGGCAAACTCGTTGTCATTGTCGGGATCGATGTATCTGAGGAAATACCAGGAGGATCCTGCGGATCCGGGCATAGTGGAGGTCTCCCTTGTGCCCTTAAGGCCGTTCTTGTCATAGGCCTTCCACTCTGTGGCATTCTCAAGAGGCGCCTTGCCGTTACGTCCCTTGTAGTCCTCAAGCTCCGGAAGAACTACAGGGAGCTCTGAGTCATCAAGGAATACAATGGTGCCGTCCTCCTTGTATACACAGGGAACAGGCTCTCCCCAGTAACGCTGCCTTGCAAAGATCCACTCACGGAAGTGGTAGTTGACCTTCTCTCTGGCAACCCCCATGTCCACAAGCTTTTTAGTGATGGCCTTCTTGGCCTCCTCAACGGTAAGTCCGTCAAATTCCTGTGAGTTCTCCAGGATGCAGCCCTTTCCGAGGTAATCGGTCTTTTCAAAGGCATGGGCCGAAATATCCACTGTGCCCTCTGTATTGTTGATGACCTGAATGAGAGGCAGCTTATGAACCTGCGCATATTCAAAGTCTCTCTGATCATGGGCGGGAACAGCCATAACAGCTCCGGTACCGTAGCTTGCAAGTACGAAGTCACCTATAAACAGAGGAACTTCCTTGCCGTTAATGGGATTGATGGCGTATATACCCTTGAGAGGGCAGCCTGACTTGGTCTTGTTGAGATCCGTTCTGTCCAGATCGTTCTTCTTGGCGGTCTCATCAATATATGCCTGAACCTCATCGGGATTCTCAACCCTGTCCATAAGTCCCTTGACGATATCTCCGTCGGGAGCAAGTACCATAAAGGTGATACCATAGATAGTCTCGATACAGGTTGTGAAGATGGAGAACTCTCCTCCTCCCACGATCTTGAAATCAACCTCAACACCGGTTGACTTGCCGATCCAGTTGCGCTGGATTTCTTTGGTGGATTCAGGCCAGTCAATCTCATCAAGGCCCTCCAGCAGTTCCTCAGCAAAGGCCTGCTGGTCGATAACCCACTGCTTCATCATCTTCTTGACAACAGGGTATCCGCCTCTCTCTGACTTGCCGTCAATTACCTCGTCATTGGAAAGAACTGTTCCCAGCTCCTCGCACCAGTTGACGGGCATATCGATGTGCTTGGCGTAACCTGCCTCATACAATTTCTTGAATATCCACTGTGTCCACTTGTAGAACTTGGGATCACTGGTGGCGATCATCTTGGACCAGTCATAGTCAAAGCCCAGCTCCTTGAGCTGCTTTGAAAAGGTCTCTATATTCTTCTCAGTAAATCCCGCAGGGTGATTACCTGTGGTAACAGCGTACTGCTCTGCAGGAAGGCCAAAAGAATCATATCCCATGGGATGCAAAACGTTATAGCCCTGCATGCGCTTCATACGTGACATAATATCTGTGGCAGTATAGCCCTCAGGGTGTCCCGCATGGAGTCCTACTCCTGACGGATATGGAAACATATCCAGTGCATAGTACTTGGGCTTTGAAAAATCCCAGACATCAGTCTTGAAGGTCTCATTCTTTTCCCAGTATTCCTGCCATTTTTTCTCAATGGCATGATGGTTATATACTTCTGACATAACTGATACTCCTCTGCTATTAAAATAATACCCGGCACAATAAACCGACTAATGATACATTATACATTATCAGGCCGGCATCGGCAAACATAAAACGTCAGGATGCGCTGACAAACTGAGCGGAATAAAGTTCATAATAGGCCCCGTGTTTTGCCATAAGGCTCTCATGGTCACCCCACTCCAATATACCGCCGTCATCGATAAAGAATATCCTGTCGGCATTTTTAATGGTTGAGAGTCTGTGAGCCACCACGAAGGAGGTTCTCTTTTTAAGGAGCTCCTCGATTCCCCTCTGTACCAGTATCTCCGTCTTGGTGTCAATGCTGGAGGTGGCTTCATCCAGGATAAGTATCCTCGGATCAGTCAAAAGAGTTCTCGCAAAGGCAATGAGCTGCCTCTGTCCGTTGGAGAGTCCGCCTCCTCTCTCCGTTATGACCGTGTCGTAATCCTTCTCCATTCTGTATATGAAGTCATGGGCGTGCACCGCCTTGGCTGCAGCGATCATCTCCTCATCGGTGGCATCGGGACGTCCGTACTTGATATTGTCCCTTATGGTTCCGGAAAAGAGATAATTGTCCTGGGTCATGATACCAAGCTGGGATCTTAGTGACTGTATTGATACCTTGCTGATGTCGTAGCCATCCACAAGTACCCTTCCGCTCTTGGTGTTATAAAAGCGGCTTATAAGGCTTACAATTGTGGTCTTGCCTGCGCCTGTGGGACCCACAAGGGCTATGGTCTCACCCTTTTTGGCCTTGAAGCTCACATCCTTTAAGATGTCCACATCCGGTTCATCGGGATAGGCAAAGGTCACGTGGTCAAACTCAACATTTCCCTCTATGGCAGGTATATCCACAACCTCATCTCCATCCTTTACAAGAGGTACCATGTCCATGATCTCATATACCCTCTCTGCCGAAGCAAGGTTGGTTATGAGCTTGTTGTAGTAATTGGCAAGACTTCGTATGGGCTGGAAGAACATACCCAGATACAGAACGTATGCTGAAAGCGTTCCTATGGACTCCGCCGTAACCCCAAGCCTTGTGACTGCCAGATAGTAGAGCGTTGCCGTTCCAAGTCCGCCTGCTATCTCAATGGTGGGGCTGTACAGGTCTGTTATCACCACCGCATTCCTGAAGGCTTTAATAACCTCATCCACGATGCCGTTGAACTCCCTTTCAGACTCCTCCTGGGCATTAAAGCTCTGGATTATGGATACGCCCTCGATTCCCTCATGGATAAAGGCTGTCATGTTGGAGTCCTTCTTTTTCCAGATCTGCCATCTCTTATGGGCAAGGATCTCACAGAAATACAGGCCGATCATAATGATGGGTATCGCAACCGCCGCCGACAGTGTGAGAACCGGGCTCTTGACGGTCATGATCACCAGGATCACCACCAGTGTCACAGCTTCCGGAGCAAGGGTCGTTACAGTGCTTGAAAGGACATCCTTCAAGGCATTTACGTCTCCCGTTACCCTTGCCAGTATCTTGCCCGAAGGCCTCTGGTCAAAAAAGTCCACTCCCAGCTCCTGAATATGTACATAGAGCTTGCGTCTTATGTTCATGATCAGATCGTTTGAGACATCTGCCATGATCCTTCTCCAGATCCTGGTGGCTCCGTAGCTTACCAGGGCGATAAGTATCATTATTGCCGCCATAGCCATAAGCCCGCTTCTGTTTCCTGCCACGATCTCGTCATCTATTATCTTTTCTATGAGGAGAGGATAGGCTGTGGATATGGCCACCGTCAAAAGGATCAGCAGCGTCACCACAACTATCTTCCCCCTGTATTCCAGAAGATTTGAAAGAAGCCTTTTTAAGACATCCAGCTTTAAGGACTCCTTTAAATCCTCATCTTCTCTGGTGCTGTTTATAGCCATCAGTATGCACCTCCCTTATTCATTAACTGCAACGGCTCTTCGGTAGTCACCGTACTGAGCCTCGTATGTACTGTAATAAAAACCCTTCCTGGCAATGAGCTCTGCGTGGGTTCCCCTCTCTTTGACTCTGCCGTTTTCCAGGACTATTATCTCGTCCGCATCCTTCACAGAGGATATCCTGTGTCCGATGATGATCTTGCTGGTGTCCTTCTTGTCCTTAAGCTCCTTCTGGATGGCAGCCTCAGTCTCCATATCAAGGGCAGAGGTGGAATCATCCAGTATCAGAAGGTCCGCCTTTTTAGCCAGTGCTCTGGCGATGGAAAGTCTCTGCTTCTGGCCACCGGAAAGGCCAATCCCCCTCTCTCCGATCACCGCGTCATACCCGCCTGTTATCTTCTCAACAAACTCCGTGGCATGGGCACTCTTTATGGCAGAGCGTACGATTCTCTCATCGCAGCTGTCCTTGTGCCCAAGCCTTACGTTCTCAGTTATGGTATCTGAGAAAAGAAATACATCCTGGGTCACCACTGAAGAGAAGGCTCTCACATCGCTTAAGGGCATCTTTGTGATGTCTTTTCCCTCAAGGGTTATCTTTCCCGAACTTGCGTCATAGAATCTCTCTATGAGGTTTACGATGGTGCTCTTACCTGCTCCCGTAGCACCCATTATTCCCAGAGTCCTGCCTCTTTTAAGACTAAAAGAGATGTCTTTTAATATCTCTTTTCCATCCATCTTAAAGGATACATTTTCAAAGCAAAGCTCTCCCTCGGCTCCTTCTTCTTTTGCGGCCTCTTTTTCAGGGTCAGTGATAATGGGCTGAACCTTGAGGATCTTGTTTATCTTTTTGTATCCTGCTATGCCCTGGGAGATCAGAGACAGCATCCAGCCCAGATTCTCGATGGGCCACACAATGCTGATGGAGTAGGATACAAAGGCCACCAGGGTTCCATAGGTTATGCTGCCGTTTATGGCTGCCAGGCCTCCTATTGCCACCACGAAGGTCTGCATGATCTTGGGTATGGTGCTAAGCAAAGGATCCGTGTCAGCCAGATCCTGGGCAAAGCGCTTGTTGGCATCACCGTAGGCCATGTTCTTCTCATCGAACTTTTTCATCTCGGAGCTCTCTGCGGAGAAAGCCTTGACAGTCCTTACTCCTGAGATGTTCTCCTCCACCACCTTGGTCAGGGCAGCGTTTCTCTCACTGATCTCGTCGTAATCCTTGCCCAGCTGCTTCTCCAGATGAAGGGCAATGTAGGCCAGGGGCGGCATGAATACCAGCGGTACAAGGCTCAGCTTCCAGTTAAGCCTTACCATACAGACCACAACTCCGATGAAATAAACAGCGGCTTCCGTGATAAGCATCCCCACAAAGCCCGTCAGATCCCAGACAGCTCCTGCGTCCTCCCTGACCCTTGCCATGATCTCTCCGGTGTTATTCTTGTCAAAATACCCCTTGTGCAGGGAAAAGATATGCTTCATCATATCCTTCCTCAGCCCTGAGGCAACACGGCACCCGGACATATCACAGAGGAACTCCTTTACAAACTGGAAGGTTGCCCTTGACAGACCTGCTGCCACATAGAGAAAAATATCTCTCCTGAAGATGTCCATGTTCCTCCCAACTATGACGTCATCCACCATGGACAGGGTTATGAAGGGAACAAGGATGTCCACCAGGGTGCTGAGTACCAGGCAAATGCCGCCTATGGTATATCTCCACCAGTTTCTAACAATATATTTTTTCATAATGATCACTTTCCTTTTTAAGTCTGATACAAAAGTACTGAAAAAAGCGACGGGAGAGCCCCGCCGCTTATACACAAGATCCGCAGATAGTGCGCGAAATTAATGTAAAAAGGCGTGGTCTCCGTATTGGATACCACGCCATAGATAAACAAAAGTAAACCGTTATAAGGTAAACTCCGGCGAGGTAACCACAGCATTATTATGTAGTGCAATCATATTTCTGTTAATTAACATAGTGCTTACCTCCTTTCGCTGAACTTTATCTAATAATATACAGATATAACTGACAATTCTTAAGCTACTCTAATTGACCGGATTTGTCAATACAATTTTTATATTTCATACCGAAGAGATCACCAGCTTCTGGGGCTCCACGTTTCGCATCTCACCTTTTCTTCCTCTGCAGACAATGCCCTTCTCTATGGTTATCATGTGGGCATGGGCCTTCATGGCTTCGCCTATCTGCTTTACGGCATTCTCATAGTCCTGAGGAGTCATGGGAATAACGTAGTCATGATTCAGATGCTCCGTAGAGATCATGGCAGACCGAAATCTCGGCACATACCTGATGCCGTAGAATGTACATATTTCGGTATTCAGCATTCCGCTGTTGTCTGAACACTGCATTGAAATATACATAGTCGCCTCCTTAAATGTACAGTAACTCCGCGATACTGTGCAAGCACAGCAATGTGTTTACTCATTCCGCATATCGCTTAGATCTTGAAGTCTCTGACGAAGTCTTCGATGGTAGCAGCCGAACTTGAAACTGTTGTGGCGCTTTCGTCCACGCCCTGGCTCTCGGATGCCACCTGCTGGGCGCTGACTGCCAGGTTGTCGGTGGTGGCTGTAACCTCCTGGGTGCTTGCTGACTGCTCCTGGGAGATTGCTGCAACGGAGGTTGCAATTGTATCCACGTTGCCGATCTTGTCTATCATCTGGTTGACAGTTGCACTGGTCACATCAAGACTTGAGAATATCTCCTCAAAGGTCTTTCCTGCAGTAGCTACAGCCTCGGAGCTTGCTGATATCTCAGCCATATTGGCCTCTGACTTCTCGGAAAGAGCCTTGATCTGCTGGGTGATCTCTGCGATGATCTTGCCAATCTCTGTGGTGGACTCTGCGGAGTTACTGGCCAGCTGGCCGATCTCCTGTGCAACTACTGCAAAGCCTTTTCCGGCTTCTCCTGCCCTTGCTGCCTCAATGGAAGCATTCAGTGAAAGGAGGTTGGTCTGGGATGCAATGGAATTGATCATCTCGATAATTGAGTTGATCCTCTGTGCAGATGCACCTACCTCCTGAACATCTGTGTTCATCTCGGTCATGGATCTTGCAATCTTGTCCATACCCTTCTGGACTACTTCCATATCCCTCTGTCCATCCTGGGCCTTTCCTACAAGTGTCTGGACGGTTCCGCTGGCTTCATGTCCCTGCTCCATAAGATCTGCAACTTCAGTTGCAAGCTCTGTTGCATTATTTGCAAGTTCTGATACGGCACTGGCCATTCCGTTCATGGCATCCCTGATCTGACCCATGTTTACAGACTGCTCATTGGCCTGAACGTTCAGCTTGCCTGAGGCATCCTTACTGTTCTCTGCCTCGGTTGCAAGTCTGTCGGTCTCACTCTTGATGTTGCTGAGAGACTCTCTCATATGCGAAACAAACAGCTTCATGTTGTTGTTCATGAGGCCGATCTCATCCTCGCCTCCCTCAGGGATCTCAACGGTGAAGTCGCCGTCAGTGATCCTGGTGATGTTCCTGGTGAGATTGCCTACAGGCCTTGTGATCATGCTCTTTATCAGCAGATACATGATGACGGAGGCTGCTATGATCATGAGGATCATAAGTATGATGCAGACTGTCTGGAATTTGGCAAGATCCGCCAGAACATCCTTCTCGGATACAGAACATATCAGTACCCACTCTGTTCCGGGAATGGTATCTGCACAAACAAAATATGTCACACCGTTTTCAGACTTTATTGTCGTCACTTCATTGGATCCTGTCTGAGCAAACCTGTATGCAGACTGAAGGAACTGTGCCTCCGGATGAGCCGAAACCGATGTACCGTTAAAGCTTGAATCAAAATATGAAAGTATGGTGTCATGATATAAAAGCATTGCCCCACCTGTCTTAACAGGAGTAAGAGAGCCTATCTTTTCCATGATGCCGTCCATGGTATAGTCCGCAGAAGCGACACCCTCTCTGGCATCTGCTATCTTGACCTTTCTGGTAAAGGAAACAACCATACTGCCGGTGTCACTGTCAATATAGGGTTCCCCGGCTATAAAGCTGCTGTGATTATAGCCTTCTTTGTACCAGTCCCTCTCAGTGGCTACGTAGTCGGGATCCGGAACCCAGCCCGAAGGATCGATCCAGTCGCCGTTTGATGTAGCCATATACATACCGTTGGGAACATACTGATTCTTGGTCATGGTAGGAAGAAGAAAGCTAGCCATGGCATTGTCATTGGGGAAAGATACTGCGCCCAGTGCATCTGCACAGGCATCCAGATATTCCTGAAGATTGGTTATCTCTCTTCCCATCTGTTCTGCATAAAAATCCGTCTCCTTCTGGAGATTGTTCTCAGCAAGATCTGTGATGATCCTCCTGGCCTGAACAGCCACTACCGCAATGATGATCATTATGTCGATAGCTATGATTGGAATAAGTATTCGCAATAACTTTGTACTTACGCTCTTACCTGCCTTTACTGTCTTTACATTGTTTTCTTCTGCTTTCTTTGCCATATCATGTTCTCCATTTTATGATGCAAAAACAAATACTCTGGCTACATCTGCGACAAAACATAGTTGTCATTACGATTAAATTATATAAGATATGTCAAAGAAATGTGCGTTTTTATAATAATTTAATAATCATTCAATCGACAATTTGTAAACAAAAAAATCCCCGGATATCATATCCGGGAACTGAATAAATATATATACTTATTTACCCATTGAAGCAATAAGTGCATCTATCTCAGCCTGGCTGAGCATCTTGCCGCTGTCCGCAGCAGATGGGGCTGCAGGTGCTGCTGCCGCAGGTGTGGGAACCTGTGATACGCTGAAGCCTCCGCCGCCTCCTGCCTGAGAAGACTTGCCCATTATGCTGGCCAAAAGAGCCTGCTGCTCTTCATTTAATCCGTTTGCATCCATACAAAGGCATCCTTTCAATAGAATAATGAAAATATCGCAAAACTGCCTTTTTCACTCTAGTGGTATTGTAAATTACAAGGAGAATATACGTCAAATATTTTTTTCATCAGGCCTTATTTTTCCCGAATGGCTCCGCTCTCAAAGGCCTTAAGAAGATCCTTGAGGTCATCTATCTGCCGCAGCAGTCCTTTGCCTATATCGGTATCCCTGACCAGTATCCTGTGCTTGGTATTCTCTGTTATCTGGATCGTGGGAGTATTCTCAGCTCCCTTGACATAGGGCCTGTGGGCTGCCAGAGCCAGATGGTGCGAATTGTAGATCAGAGTATATCCCGCTATCCCCGTCTGCTGATGGTAAGCCTTGGAGATTCCTCCGTCTATGATGTAGAGCTTTCCTCCCGCCTTGATGGGGCTTTCGCCCTTTTTGGTCTTGACCGGAACGTGACCGTTGATTATATGTGCCCACTCAGGATCAAGGCCAAACTCCTTTAATATCTTGTCCGCATAGTCCTCCTTGGAGGAGAACCTGTAGTAGGGATTGTAGTTCTCAACGCAGAGTTCCTTTTCATGCTTAAGGAACAGATGCTCAAAGGTGCTGATCTTGTCCTTGCCAAAAAGAGGTGACCTTGGTCCGCACCACAGATACCACATCAGATCCACTGCATCCTGCTTCTTTTCAGGCTCATCCTTGTAATCCAGAAAGAAGGCATCGTGGATCTTGACATTGAGGTAATCCATAAGCTCTTTTCCCGAGAAGCTCCCATCCCTGGTGGTCATGGAGATAAAAGAGCCGTTCTCGTCCATGGGGATACAGCCGTGGTAAAGAAGATTGCCGTTGACTGTTCTGTACATGGCGCCGTGGGAATAAAGAAACTGCACATGTCTTATAAGGACCTGGGAGTGGATAAAAGAGAGCCTTAGCGTTCTTACAAGCTCCTCCTCCCCCTCCGATAGTCTGTAGGGGTCCTTTGGATCTATTGTCGGGAAGTTGGTGTCATTCAGCTTATACCTCTTCCCCTCTATCTCAACTTCTCCGGCGGCGTAATCCACTTTATCCAGCAGCAGCCTTTCATCGAGAGCGTATTCCGGATGCTTTTTGATCAGCTGTCCCTCAAGCTTGAGCTGTATGATGCTGATGGCCTTGCACATTTTGGCCGCAAGCTTCGGGTTCACGGAATCGTACTTGTTCTCATCAAGAAGATGAGGCATGAAACACTCACAGGGATCATCCCCGTAAACCTCTGCTGCAAACATGGACAGCGGTCTGAGATTAATTCCGTAGCCGTCCTCAAGGGCATCAAATGAGTTGTAGCTGGTACCGATCCTGAGGACATTGGCGATGCATGCCGTGTTGCCACAGGCCGCTCCCATCCAGTCGATGTCGTGGTTGCCCCACTGTATATCCACATCGTGGAAGTTCATCAGCTCCTCCATAACAAGGTCAGGTCTTGCTCCCCTGTCAAAGATATCTCCGATGATATGGAGGGAGTCAATGGTGAGATTCTGTATCAGTTCGCACAGGGCGATTATGAATTCATCCGCAAAGTCGATCTCGATGATGCCGTTGACGATCTCGCTGTAGTAGAGCTTTTTGTCCGGGTCATCCGCATCCAGATGAAGAAGCTCGTCGATGGCGTAGGCATAATCTACAGGCATCTTCTTGCGGACCTTGGATCTGGTATACTTGGAGCTCACCACCCGGCAGATGGAGATGAGCCTGTTGATGGCAATCTTCTGATGCTCCGCCAGTTCCCTGCCGGAGACGGTCTCGTCGTGTCTGTAACCGCTTATCACTTCTCTTGGATAATAAATGAGATTGGCCAGCTGAAGCTGCTCTGCCTCAGTCATCTGATTGCCAAAGGTCTCCTCGATCTTGGCACGTATGATACCCGAGGAGCTTCTAAGGAGATGGGAAAAGGCTTCATACTCACCATGTATATCGGAAAAGAAATACTCAGTGCCCTTTGGAAGAGCACAGATTGCCCTGAGGTTGATTATCTCCGCTGCAGCCTTCCTGGAGTTTGGAAACTCCTTACTGAGAAGTCTCAGATACTCTATATCTCTCATACTTTCCTCCCCGTCTTACAAATGTCCTTAAGGCAGCACTTGGTGCAGTTAGGTCTTCTTGCAACGCACACCGCTCTTCCGTGGTCCACAAATCTGTGGCAGAGCTCATTTCCCTCATCGGGCGGGACGATCTTCCACAGCTCCTTTTCCACCTTGCCCGGCTCCTTGATATTGTCCACAAGGCCTATAAGGTTACAGAGCCTGATGCAGTGTGTATCTGTAACAATGGCAGGCTTGCCATATACATCTCCCAGCACCAGGTTGGCGCTCTTTCTGCCCACCCCCGGAAGCTTTAAAAGCTCCTCCATGGTGTCCGGTACCCTGCAGTCATACTCATCTCTGAGCATCCTCATGCAGGCGGAAATGTCCCTTGCTTTGGAATTGCCAAGGCCGCAGGGACGGACTATTTTCTCTATTTCCTCCACCGGTGCATCGGCCAGGGCCTCCACAGATGGATATTTCTCATATAAAAGAGGGGTTATCATATCCACCCTCTTGTCTGTACACTGTGCAGCCAGCCTGACGCTCACCAGAAGCTGCCAGGCCTTGTCATAGGCCAGAGTGCAATGGGACTGGGGATATTCTTTTTTTAGTCTGTCTATAACTTCCAGTACAAGCTTCTTTTTGGTCATTACTATCTTCCGATTTGTTTAAAAAGTGAAAACGGCCCCTGCCTTCACCACTTCTTGCCCGGGCAGGAAGCGCCTTTGGCCAGAGCCCTAATCTCCACATAGCACCCGCATCTTAGGCAGGTGGCATCTATCAGTTTGTCGCACTCCTTGCAGATTGAAAGCCTCTTTTCATACAGGGCATCCCCCGCTTTTTCAGACTCAGACATGAGCTTTCTTGTCTTTTCAACCTGCGAAAGAATATCTGCGGAATCTGCCAGGTCCCTCAAGAGGCACCTCTTACATCCGCCCTCCGAAACTTCCTTCATCCTAGAATCCTTCCATCCTGCGCTGTCTTCTCAGTTCGCGCCTCTTCTCGGCCCCCTGCCACTCAGCCTTCTCATTTTCTGTGCGGATATTGAGTCCGTAGGGCACGATGGCGGGAGTGTTGTCCTCATCTATGCATACCTCTGTCAGATAAGCCCTGTTCAGTACATGTCTCATGCCTGTCTGCCTGTCCTCCACATAGGTATCAACTCTGACTTCCATGGAGGTCCTGCCCACATGGGTTATCTTGCCAATTATCACCACGATATCATCAAGGACTGCTCCCTGCTTGAACTGCATATTGTCAATGGCTGCTGTGGCAACGGGATTGCCTGAATGTCTAACGGCAACGGTACCTGCCACCTCATCTATCCAGCTCATCAGAATGCCGCCAAAAAGCCTGTTCTCGCTGTTTATATCCGAATACCTGATGACCCTGGTCATCTCGGTGACAGAGTCCTCCACATTCTTGTTGGCAATCTGGCGATCAACGTGAAATACCTTTCCCATATGTCTTCCTCCGTTTCTGTAGTTCACATAATTTAATCCGGCAAGTGCTGTGATGATCCGGCCGGGGGCGATATATATCCGCGCTTCTCATAGCTCCGGGCACTGCGACGAGCCTTAAGCGTGAATCACTCGTGCAGAGGCACTCCTGATTCCCAAGTCTCGTCTCCGTGGAGCTACAATCGAAGCGCAGATATATATCGCCCCCGACCCGCTCATCACAGCACTTGCCTCACTCAATATTGTAACTGATAAAGAGGTACAATTCCAGCAGGTTCTGAATGTCGAAAGACACTCCCCGGACCATACCGGCAGTAGAGCGCATGTCTAAAAAATCAGTTGGTCTTTTTGTCGTAGATATCTATTACCAGCTTACTAAAGCCCACCGTTGCAGGGTTTGGGTGCCGCATGGTGAAGTAGAGGAGCCTGTTGGCCATGCTGGATAGCTCAACCCTGGTGGAGAGGACCTTTTTCCTGATGCGGGGCTTTCGGAATATTTTTTGTACCAGTTTTATGACGTTGCCATCGGTGGACCTGAGAGCGTTCTTCATTATCACTATCAGGATCAGAACATATTCCCTGTCCATCTGCTCATCAGCGTTGTCAATGTGCTTATCCTTTAATATCTCTCTGAAGGTCCTGTCAGTGAGATCCAGATTGGTCAGAAGCTTTTTGTTAAAGCCATGAGCCATGGAATCCGCCACCAGTCTGTAGTGATAGAAGTAGGCATCCCTGGCGATCACCAGCCTCTTGCAGTCGCACAGGCAGGGCAGCGTTATGTTCACATCCTCACTCATGGTGATGGTAGGATCACTGTACTTGATGTTGTCCAGCAGCAGCTTTCTGGATATGAGCTTCATGCATCTGGACATGGTGACGGGTCTTCTCTCGCCCCCCAAAAGCCTTGTCCTCACCTCGTCAAGTTCTCTGCCGGTATATACTCCGGGTTTAAGGCCCTGTGTTTCCTTTCTTTTCTCTGAGGCCTTCTCCACTATATAGTTACCGGATATTATCTCGCTGTCTGCAAAAGAACTGTCTGTGAGCTTGTAGAGCTTCTCACACATATCGGTATCTACCCAGTCATCGCTGTCTATGAAGGATACGTAGTTGGAGGTGCTCTCGCACAGTCCTGCTATCCAGGCTGACACCAGGCCTCCGTTCTCCTTGTGGATGACCCTGACCCTTTTGTCCCTTTTTCCATATTCGTCGCATTTCTGAGGACTTATTCCATCGGTGGAGCCGTCGTCCACCAGCATTATCTCTATGTCAGAAAATGTCTGATTGAGGACCGGTTCCATGCACTGGTCCAGATATTTTGCTGTATTATATACGGGTATTATCACACTTATTTTAGCCATATCTAAATACTACCTACTTTTCCAATATGCGTCAACGCTCCTGATATCCCAGCTCTTTACCCTCACTCCATCGTAGGTATGCTCCAGAGTAAAAAGAGCTTCTGCCCCGATTCCGGTATCTGCCTCAGGGTCATCTCCCCTGATTCCCTTCTGGTCTGCCCTGAAATTACCCAGAGAGTAAAATGTAAGCATCTCTCCTCCATCGGGCCTTGTCAGCAATTCCGTTTCCTGCACCACGTGAGGATGACTGCCTATCAGCACATCTGTGCCTCCCTGTGCAAAGAGATCCGCAAAATGTCTCTGGCTGTCCGAGACCGTACTTTTGTACTCATCTCCCCAGTGGACAAAGGCCACAACAAAGTCTGCACTCTCCCTGGCCTTTTTAAGGTCTGCCAAAAGAGCTTTCTCCTCCTTTTCATTTCCCGGAAGGAAGTGTACCGCATAGGGATATTTGGATGATACATCTCCTTCGTTGGTGCCGTAGGTGTACGAAAAAAGTGCAATACTGATGCCGTTTCTGGAGATGATCTCATAGGGTCTGTAGCTCTTTTCCTTGCTGCCTTGAATCCCCAGAACTGTCATATTGTTGTCTTTGTAAAAAGAGCTGGTGACATCAATTCCATACATTCCCTTGTCCAGAGCATGGTTGTTGGCACAGACCGCCACATCAAAACCCGCATCCCTGACTGCTTCTCCCACTGCTATTGGAGATCCAAAGAAGGGATAGCCCGACACATCAGCTTCCCGGTCCACCAGAACAGTCTCAGCCTGGATGACCGCTATGTCCGCATCCCTTATTTCCTCAAGGAAAGGCTTGTATAGGAAATCAAAGCTTCCGTTCTCGAAATGTCTTGCATAGTCTATTATTGACTGATGGATTATGTTGTCGCCAAAGGCGATGAAGCTCACCTCATTACTCAGGTTCTTAAGCCCGAAGGATTCCCAGCTCCAGAGAAGGTTCTCTCCATCCCTTCCTTCAGTAAGGATAATGGAACTGTTCTTTTCCATGAGCTTTATCCTTGTAAGCTCCCTGCCTATATCCGAGGCAAACCACTTGTTTCTGACTGTGCCGTCACCTTGTATATCATAGATGAAGATATGCTGGGAGTAGGTTATCTCATCGGAGTCTACCCAGAAGGGCCTGTGCTTTCCGAACCTGCCCCGCTTCCACAAAAGAAGGATCAGCTCCTGATCCCCGTCTCTGTCAATATCAGTTATAAAGCCGTCCTGAACCTTAAGGTCCCTTACGCTTTGCCATGCAGGTTCTTCTGCAAGGTCGCTGTAAAGAGCTGCTCTTTTCCCGGATATTACCAGTGTGCAGGGAGGCTGCGCTATTTCTTTTTCCTGCCACGATACCCACTTTGGAGGGGCAAAAAGCAGCACCTCCCGGCACCTTAATAATACGATTGCAGCCACTATGCAGCAAAAGGCTGCCGCCGTTAATAACAGCAGCAGCCTTACATTTTTTCTATTGTCAGTGTCTTTCTTTATCATCTGTACTCTATGCGGTAGCTCTCCGTCCACTCAGGTCTTGGCACCTTATTATCATTATGTATCCAGTTAAAGTCATCATCATAATAACCGCTTGCGAGTGAGTGTCTCCAATCTGTATCAGTCATTCGCTGATCAATGGGAACCGTGAACTGATAAAAGCTGTATACACTTCCGGAGCCCACATGCAGTTCACCGTCGATGGGGAATACCACAAATACCGTATCCGCATAGCCTGATCCCACCTCAAGTGCCGCGCCGTTGGGGTCTGTGGCAATGTCTGCGATAACGGGGCAGGGTGCCTGATAGCTGTAGATCATGCTCTCTTCGGCATCCTCGTTGACCTTCTGCCAGAAGTGCTCAAGATTACCGCCGTAGCACCTTATGAACTCGTAGTCGTCATCAGTCAGAGCCTCATTCTTCAGCTCTTTTTCCGAGATCTCAAGAAGCCTTATTGCCATGTCAAACAGAAGTGCCAGATCGTCCCTGGCATCATCCGAGAGCATCCCCGCATCTGCAAGTCCACCTGAGGTCTTGTCAGAAAGAGCTGCAAACCTGCTGTAGATCACAGGCTCCGGGTCAACATAACCCCTGTCGTCCGGAATGTCCTCATCATCTCCTCCTCCCATCTCTGCCATGACGGACTTGGCGTAGAGAATGGTGTCATGCTTGAGCTCCGCAAAAGAACCTGCGAAGGTCTCAAGATCTTTTTTGGCCCATTCCTCTGACTGCATGTATGAAGGATAACCCTTTCCTTTTTCCTCAAACAGCGGCCTTAAGGTGTAGAGCCAGCTTGAGTATAGACTTGCGTCCCAGAGCTTTGGATCTGCGTTGTTGAAGGTATCCTGCATCATCACCATATTGTCAGTGTAGTTCTTAAAATCCGTATCTCCCTGCTCTTCAAGGATCTTAAGAGCTTTTTCGCTGCCAAGAGCTGCTGCCGCATCAAGAGCGTCGGGAAGAGTTCTTCTCTCACCCTCAGGGTTTTCCTCAACAGCGCGGTACACCAGATTCTGCATGATGGCTGCATCGATGGTAAAGCGCTGTCCCATGAACCTGAAGGAAGGAATCACATTCTCCTCAGTCTCAAGTACAGGAATGGAATTGATCCTGGGAGGAGCTGCGCTCTTCAGGGCTGTCATCAGATCAGTAAATTTCCCATTATCAGCAGTCAGTCCTGCGGCATCGGGAATACTGCCGTAAACTGAAGTGAGAATCTGTGAAATGCCTCCATAGGTCATATCGTCAGATGCACCGGCAAAAAAGCTGGTGATATCATAGATGTCTGTGTAATCCTTGTCGTCCTCAGAAAGAGCTGCCGCCATAAGGGCTGAACTTCTTACCGCATCCTCGTCGTCAAGAGCAAAGGCCATCCTGCCATAGAACATCATGGCCCTGAAGTAGTTCTCGAGCTTCTCATCACCCTCGTAGTAGCCCCTTGGCTTGTACTGGGTGTAGTCCTCCTTAAGGCCTGTCAGAAGGCAGTCATCGATGGCTGAGGCTTCCATGATTCTGGTCTTCTCAGTATCCACCATTGTCTTAAAATCTGCATCCTCTAAAGGTGCAGCGGTGTTCTCGTCCTGAAGGCTGCTTCCTATATAAAAGAAAGCAACATTTCTTAAGGCTGCCTTTTCATAATCCGTCCCCTTTAAGGACTGGTACTGTGCAAGGCTCCTTTGCAGCATCTGCGTACTGAGAGCAAGAAGCCTGTCAGAGAGATAGTCCTTTTCAAGGGACTTTAAGAGATAAGAAAAATAAAGGTGATAGGTGTGCATCAGAGAATCAACTGTTACAAAATTCGGGAACACGTTGTAGCGGTTGCTTTCATAGACATCAAAAAACTCTGAGTGTTCATCCTTTCTAACTGCAAAATTATTCTTAATGAGAGCATTTCTAAGAAGCGAAGTATCCGTGTACTCATTGTCATAGGCCGGATCAAAGAGATATCCAAAGTTCTTGTGGTACTTCACATTGGAAAAATCATCTTCCACCTTGTAGTCCGGAACAGAAGGAACAAGATCCGGGTCATAGTAGATCTTGCCCACCTCATCCGTACCTTCCGCAGCTGTTTCACCGGCTGCTGATTCTGTGGAAGGAACCGCGGTATCCTCCGAAGTTACTGCCGCCTCCTGCTGCTGACCTTCATCCGTGACAGGAGCCTCTGCAGGAGCTGCTGCCCCGCCGCAGGCTGACAGGAACAAAGTAGATGAGAGTATCAGAGATAAAACTTTCTTTTTCATAACATTCCCCCTCCATGGTTCAATTCATATATAGAATTATACCATTGTCTTTCCCCGACTTACATATATCTCAGACACAATGTGGTAATGTCATCATACCAAAAATAATGGTTGCCAAAGTAGACCGGTTCTGATAAAGTTGCTAGGAAAACCCACCAGAAAAACACTGTTTACAGGAATTATCAGAAAGAAAAAACATGAAAGAAATATCAATTGACGAACTGCGCCAACTTGAGGCAGGCACTTATGAACTGATAGATATCAGGGATGAAGCCAAGAGGACCTACGGCATGATCAAAGGTGCCATTGCCATCTCTCTGGAGCAAGATCCGGAAGATGCAATGGAAAAGCTCGATAAGATCCCACATGACAAAAAGCTTATCTTCTACTGTGACTTTGGCCGTAACACCAGAGCTCTGGATGATGAGGGACCACTTTCCGCCTGGGACTGCTACAGCTTAAAGGGCGGCTATACCGGGTATGTTTGCTCTCAGATTTCAGAATTTGCCGATGACAGTCAGAGGCAGGAGAAGGCAGAAAAGAGCATCCGCAAGAAATATCACAAGCAGCTGTTCTCTCCCTTTGCAAAAGCCTGCAAGATGTATCATCTCATAGAAGAGGGTGATAAGATTGCCGTCTGCATCTCCGGCGGCAAGGATTCAATGCTGATGGCCAAGCTCTTCCAGGAGATCCAGAAGCACAGGCAGTGCAATTTTGAACTGACATTTCTGGTGATGGATCCCGGATACAATAAGGAAAACAGAAAGCTGATAGAAATCAACGCCAAGGCCCTTGGCATTCCCATCACAGTCTTTGAGAGCAGTATTTTTGATGCCGTAGACAATATAGAAAAGAGCCCCTGCTACATCTGCGCCAGGATGAGAAGAGGATACCTTTACAGTAAGGCACGTGAGCTTGGCTGCAACAAGATAGCTTTGGGGCATCATTATGACGACGTTATCGAGACCATACTTATGGGTATGCTGCATGGCGGGCAGGTCCAGACCATGATGCCCAAGCTTCACAGCACCAACTTTGAAGGGATGGAGCTGATACGCCCTCTTTACTTTGTGCGGGAGAGCGATATCTGTGCGTGGCGGGACTACAATGACCTGCATTTTCTACAGTGCGCCTGTCACTTCACAGAGACCTGCACCACCTGCCATGAGGACGGAACTACCTCCTCTAAAAGGCTTGAGACCAAAAAGCTCATCGCGCAGCTAAAGAAGGACAACCCGTACGTTGAGTCCAACATATTCAAGAGCGTTGAGAACGTCAACCTTAGCACCGTGATCGCCTACAAGGATCACGGCGTAAAACACCATTTTCTTGACAACTATTGATATCAGCTTGTGCTTCAGGCGCTTGGGTATTTGACCGGATCATTCTCTTTAGCCTGTATCCTTTTTATATCCTCAAGGGCCTCAGCATCAATATCTCTTCCGGCAAAATATTTGTTGCGGTCATCTTCAGTGATCTTCCTTATGACGCGGCATGGATTCCCTGCTGCCACAGTCCATGCCGGAATGTCCCTTATGACCACTGAACCCGCTCCTATAACGGCGTTGTCGCCGATGGTCACTCCGGGGCAGACCACAACATTTCCTCCAAGCCACACGTTATCCCCGATGGTCACATCAATCCCATACTCATACATGGTATTTCTTGTGGCGGGATGAACAGGATGCCCTGCTGTGTAGATCGCAACATTGGATGCCATCTGAACATTGTCCCCGATCCTTATCATTCCCACATCCAGGAAGGTGCAGTTATAGTTGGCAAAAAAGTTTTTGCCCACCTCAATATGTGTGCCATAATCGCAGTAAAACGGCGGATTGACAAAGGTTGTATCATCAGCCTTTCCAAAGAGCTGCTTAATTATTCCCTTTATGGCATCAAAATCTGACCTGTCCACAGTGTTCAGCTGCTGAGTAAGGCGGCGGGCTATTTTTTGCTCCTCAAACACTGAGTCGTCTGAAATATATACCAGCTCTTTATCTCTTCTCTCGATATTGTTCATGCGTCTGCACTCCTTTTGTTTTCACCCGGTCAGGGCTTCGCTTCATTAAACTCTCTGGTTCTTGCTCCCATGCTCTTTAATTCTTTTTTGCGATCGTACATCAAATGATCAGCCCGTTCAAATATATCATGTAACTGTTCATCTTCCGGCTGGAGTGTTGAATAGCCAATAGAAACGACGACCTCATTTTTACTGATGTTCTCCTCTATCTTCCTGTTGAAGGCGTCGATGACTTCTTCCCTTGTATCGTATCCTTTATCCTGCAAAAGAACTACAAACTCATCACCACCGGTTCTGAAAACCGAACCGTGACTGAACATATCACAGATAAGAGCACTGGCATCCTTGATAAGCTGATCACCGGCAGCATGTCCTTTGGTATCATTGACATATTTAAGCCCGTTTATATCACATACAACAAGGGCCAGCTTATCGATTGTACCTTCACGGATCCTGTTGTTATACCCGGCTTCTGCCTCCATGTAGGCATGCTTGTTCCTGACACCTGTCATTGAATCGGTATTTGCCATGCTCTTGAAGGCCTTGCTGTTTTCTTTCTCTTCATCCAGTCTTTCTTTTGCCACACGCCTTAACATATAGAATAATATTGCTGAAAAAACAGATGCTATTACCAGCAGGAATAATATCTGCCTTCGATTAGTGACAAGACTCTTTTCACTGATCTCCTGGATCTGATCCTGAATAACGCTCTCACGGATCATAACAACCAGCTCCCAACCTGTGTCAGGCACAGGCTCATAGTATATGGTATCCACTACGCCATTTATGGTAAAAGTCAGCGTTCCTCTTTTTTCATTGGCAAAGTCATCCCTGAATGAATCCCACTCCTGCTTGGGAACATTCCCGCTTGTAGCATCAAAAATATTCCCGGTTCCCACAAGAGCGCCCAGCTCCGTCTCGGAAATATTTCCACCGTTTGCTGAATACAAGGCAAAATGCGTACTTTCCTGATCATCAAAAGCAAGCAGATCAACTATGTCATTGATATCGATCTGAACAAAACACGCCTTGAACTGTTTGCCCAATATCTTTATATCTATCGGGATTGCCAGACACAGATCCTTGGATGAGCCATATAGAAAAACAGTGCTTATCATTCTGTCATCAAGGGTTTCATTGGCAAGGAACGGATGTCTGCTGCCACCGGTATATGTGGTGTACTGCGTATAAACAATATTGTCCTCATCCACCAGCGCAAAACGGTTAAGAGACAGAAGGTTCTTCATTCTGCCGATAGAATCCCGAAGCTCCTCCTGAGATTCTATATCATCCTCATCTATGACTCTTACAGCCTTTTCCATGTAGTCAAAATTATTGTTGATAAGGTTTGTAATTGTCCTGGCACGCCTGTCTGCCATGGATTCAAGATAAAAAGCACTCACAGCAGAAACTGCCTGATTCGTAGACGAAATAGCCTGTCTGGAAGCCCAATATGTATTGGCGATTACCGCAACCATGATAAGAACACTTCCTATCGCCGCAGTTATAGTCACTGCCTTTTCAGTAATCTTCCTGTTCTTCATTGTGAAACATCTCCATATAAGACTTCAAGAATTGGTGCTGCGTCTTCCTGATAAATAATAGTTGTGCTTTCATCAGTCTTATTCGGAAAAAGATCTCCCGGCAGGTTTCCGTCTGCAATCTTTACCGCAACCTGAAGGGTATCAAAGCCAATGGAATAACAGTCCTGTACTCCAAGGCAATAGATAACGCCATCCTTGAGATAGCGAAGAGCTTCCTGGTCATGGTCCATTCCCACAATAACTGCCTTACTTCCAAGCTCAGTAACAGCTCTTGCCGTTCCGACAGGGTTACTCATATTGCAGCATACAAAGCCCGCAATATCGGGATTGTCTTTAAGCATCTTTACAGCCAGTTCGTGTGCTTTATCAATGGAGTCCATGTCATACTCAACTGCTGCTATTTCCATATTGGGATATTTGGCGATAGTGTCTTTTGCACCCTTTGCCCTGTCTTCATGACAGGGAGCTCCGTAGCTTCCTACCAGAATACCCACCTTGCCCTTATAGCCAAGTTTTTCGCAGAGCGCCTGGGTTAAATCCGCTCCGTCCTGATAGTTGTGGGTATTCCCGACGTAAGCAATCCTCTTACAATCAGCAGAAGCATCAGAGCTTGAAAACGTCATGACCTTGTAGCCTGCATCCACCATCTCATCCAGGACAGGGGATATTTTTTCCTCGTCTGCCACATCTACTCCGATCACATCGTAATCGCCCTTCTCTGCCTCTGATAATCTTTTTATCTGATCCTCATAAGAAGCTGCATTCGGAGCCATATACTCATAGGTAATGACTATGCCCTTTTCAAGATATTTTTTCTGAGCATCCTCCATGCCCAGTGCAACAGCATCCCACCACGGATGAACTATCTTGTATGTAAAATAGAAATTGTATTTCTTCTTGGCCGGCACATAATCATCGAGGCTGTGTTCAAAATCCACCACACTTTCAGAATCTTCTGCATCTGTTCCGGTATCTGCAGAATATCCGCTACTGGCCAGCGCAACCACAAGAGAAAGCGCCAGGATCAGAAATTTGCGAAATATATTATTCTTCTTTTGGGACATAGCAATCCTCCTTGAGGACATGAGTGTTATAATATGATATACGAATTGCACCGTAGCTATGGCATTTTATCAATTCTTTATCTAGATTATTCCACCATAAATAATACTATATTTCGCTAGTTTCTATTCTAAAAAATATATTAAAGACCCATTAAATATATAGCACCGTCCGTTAACTTATATTCCATAAACTGCAACTCCAACAAAAGCTGCTATACATATGAGGCCTATGGGGGATATGCCGTTTTTCCTAACCTTTCTCATACCAAAATAAACAATTGCAAGACCGCAGGTGATGAGGATTGCAGCGATATCTGTATGGTCATCATTCTTACCGGCACAGTTGCCAAAGATCATATACACTCCGGTTGCAAGAATGACACCGATAACACAGGACTTAAGGCCCTCCAAAGTTGCCTGGACATAGGGGTTATTCAGAAGGTTCTTCGCGGCAACCATTATGCTCAGTATGATGAAGAACGCCGGAAGCACAACAGCCGTCGTAGCTATAACAGCTCCCAAAAGTCCGCCCTTACTGCTCCCGATGTATGTGGCAAGGTTCACCATGATGGGACCTGGTGTGCTCTCGCTGACAGCAATCATGTAAGAGATCATCTCATCGTCCATCCAGCCGTGGGCAAGTACAACATCTCTGATAAGAGGAATCGCTGCATACGCACCGCCCAAGGAGAACAGTCCGACTTCCAGAAATCCGATCAGCAGATCAAGATATATCATACCTGTCTCTCCTTTCTCCTGATCTCATCAACGCAAAAGAAAACCAGGCTGACAAGTGCTGCCACTAACATAACCAGTATGGATGACAGATGGAGTTTAAAAATATTTACAAGCATTATCACAGCAAAAGTTGCAATAAGGATTCCGATCTGCAAGGGCTTTCTGGCCATCTTCCTGATCATTTTAAGTGCCGCGTCAAGGATCAGTATACCTACTGCAATCTTGATACCACGAAAAGCATTGGCTATCCACGTTATCTCCAGGAACTGCCCAAGAAACTCAGATATTGCAAAGATTATGATAAAAGAAGGCAATACCACCCCAAACGTCGCCAGAACAGCCCCCGGTATCCTCCCTTTTTTGTAGCCGACAAAAGTTGCGAGGTTGATCGCTATCGGTCCCGGTGTCGACTCGGCAATAACTGTGATGTTCATCATTTCGTCATGAGTGATCCAGTTTTTCTTTTCCACACAGATACTCTCAATGATCGAAATCATTGCATACCCTCCGCCAAACGTAAACAATCCGATCTTGACGAAGGTTAAAAAAAGTTCAATAAGTATAGGCATAGTAAATAATCTCCCATTTACTCTTCTATCAAAAAGAATATGTATTTTTTTTACCGATAACGATAGCCTTTGAATCATGACCATGCCCTATATCTCTTGTACACGCCACAGGAAGCGTATCTGAGATATGCTTTTTCAAAAGATCATATACGGAAAGCGATAGCCCTGCTTTTTCATAGTTTGTGAAAGTTCCGAGCAACACTCCTGATATTTGGTCAAACACACCTATATCATCTAATTGATTAAAAAGAGTCCCTATTTGTCCGGATTCTCCTCCAAGTGCCTCAAGAAGCAATATCTTCTCGTTCATGTCAGGCCAGTATCTTGTTCCAGCAAGCTTGGTAAAGCAGCGGATATTGCCGCCTACAACCACGCCTTCCATAGCTTTCCCCTGCAAAAAGCTGTATTTTATATCAAACAGATCATTATTTTTTCCTGAAATATAATCTGAAAATCTCTGCTTTTGCATATCCTTGCAGGACCAGATCATATTTTTAACCTGATAAAGAACTCCCGGCTTGCCGGTCATAGTGTATATGGCATTAATAACAGTTGTCAGGTCGCTATATCCCCAAAAAGTCTTATCGGTCTTGGCTATGGCGTCATAGTCTAAATATTTTAACACTCCATTAGCCAGGTCTCCGCCGGAAATGTCGTAGATTGCATCTATCGCATCATCAATGTAAAACTTCATGAGATCTTCGGCTCTTTCCTTATCAGTCCCGCTATATTCATCTATAGTTCTCATAATATGCGGTGAAAGAACTGTCTCAATATTCATATTGTTAAAAACCTGTTCAAGCTCTGTTATCTGGTCCTGCCACTTGGGCAAATGACCGTTTGAACAGGCTGAAATACCGACCTTCATAAGTTACCACCTTTATTATCTTTTTCCTGTTTTTATATAGAAGCTATAAAAAAAGAGACCTTACTGCAATATAAATGATGCAGTAAAGTCTCGCTGCTTCGAACATATCCTGAGGAACCTTCCCGTACTGACGAAAATATGTAACACGTTTCCGTGTCAGCTACTCCCTATTACTGCCTTTAGAATACAATAGGCAAATGACCAGTGTCAAACACTTTCTATGGCATACTCTTCTGTACCATTTTCTTAGTCTCCGAATTTCGTCTTTATCATTAAAGACAACTAATGAAACGCCCCCATGATGGTGATTAATCTGACTGACGGACAATCAAACTGTTGAAATGCTTTTTATCGATACCAATTCGTGAACTTCTTAAATTCCAGCTGTCGCCGATTCAAGCAAGCGGATAGTTTTTTATCAAGATTGATCTCACATTCTGTCCCTAACGGTAGGATTCCGGTAGGTGTGGCATGTCCTATGTT
>JAEEGL012018967.1_pt1 | contig 30508 bp, 20 predicted proteins | sample 9134231 | NCBI WGS metagenome assembly JAEEGL01 (sample SAMN16246548, study PRJNA631951) | gut metagenome | biome: gut microbiome; feature: rumen; material: fiber-attached | host: Bos | place: Iran: Karaj | collected 2018-10 | reverse complement strand
CGTGTTTTTTTAGCCATCAGCCTTCGGTCATAAAGGCCTCCAGCTTTCTGGCTACTTCCGCTTGCGCGTTGGGGTACAGGTGTCCGTAGGTGTCCAGGGTGGTCTGAATCCGCTCATGACCCAGGCGCTCCTGCAGCAGCTTCGGGGCTACGTTCATTTCGATCAGGGCAGCGGCGTGGCTGTGCCGAAGATCATGAACCCGAATCTTCTGTACCTTGGCAAGCTCGCTTCCCCGCTTCATTTCCCGGTACAGGAAATGCTTGTCATAGGGAAACAGGCGGTCATCCGGCTGAAGATCATAGCAGCGCTTCATGTAGTCCTTGAGGCAGTCGCAGAGGATGTTCGGGATTGTGACCGTTCGGTTGCTTTTGGGCGTCTTGGGGGATGTGATTCTGTCCTCTCCGTCAATGCGCTGATAGCTCTTGCTGATCCTGATGGTCTGCTTCTCCAAATCCACGTCCGCCGGTGTGAGGGCCAGCAGCTCCCCTTCCCGAATTCCCGTGTAGTACAGGGTCATGAAAATGGCATAGGATTCAGGCTTGTCCTTCACCGCGTCAATGAACTTCAGAAATTCATCCTTCGTCCAGAACAGCATTTCATCCGCATTCTTTTGGCCCATGCCCCCTGCCTTGTGGCAGGGGTTTTCTTTCAGGCCGTAGTAGGTAACCGCATAGTTGAAGATTGCCGTAATCTGGTTGTTGATGGTCTTGAGATAGGTGGAATACTGCAGTGACATCTTCAAACGCTCTGCCGAGGTCGAGCAGAACCTACGCGACCTCTATCGCGACAGTGATTCGCATAGTCAGCTGTTTCGTCCAAGGGGCCAAGACTGGATGGAACGGTAAACCAAACAGTGCAGCGAAATGAACGATAAATTCATATGCGGAGGTTATTCTTGCCATAGGGAAAAACTTTTGGTACGATAGCAGTAATCAGAACGCTTTTTTCTTTGGAATATTATCTTTTCTTCTATCAGAAGGTGATGCATGAAAAAAGTGATTGCAACAAATTCTGCTTCCCAGCCGTAGTTAGAGTAGACGCGTCAAAAGAGGAGGGCACCCATTGGACAAGGAAGCATTTACAAAAATATACGCTGAACGGTTTCGGTATGTCTGGAACGTATGCCTGACACTATTGCGGAATCCAGAGGACACGGACAATGCAGTTCAGGAGACCTTTCTACGTTTGCTGCAGCAGGAGGACCCGCCGGAATCAGCAGAGCATCTGCGGGCTTGGCTCACCGTGACTGCCCGGAATGTGTGCAGGGACGAACTGCGGCGCTTCCGCAGGAAAGAGCTTTCTTTGGACGCTGCGGAAGGAACCGCAGTTCTCCCGCCGGAAATCGACGAGACCTTGGCTGCAGTCCGAAGCCTGCCGGAGAAATACCGGCTGCCCATCTATCTGTTCTATTATGAAGAGCTGACTACCGCACAGATCGCAGCTACGTTGAATCGTCGGGAATCTACCGTCCGAAGCGACCTGCGGCGTGGACGGGAGAAGCTCAAACAAATGCTGGGAGGTATCGAAAATGAAAGATAAGATTCAGAACGCATATCGCAAAGCGGCTCCTGATCAGGCAGGAACCGTGCGCATCTATGAGAAAATTCTTAATCGAGCAAATGCTTCTGAGACAGTACGCACCACGGGCAGATCCGCTTCCTTCCCGCGCCGTCTGGCTGTTGCGGCCGCCGTCGTTGCTGCAGTCGTTTTAATGGCATCCGTCGGTTACGCGGCCTATCAGCACTGGTTCCTGCCTGCGCCGGAGACCTATGAGCCCGGCAACAACGGCATTTATCAGGAGCATGATCGGAAGGACTACAATCTGGTGGAGCTCGACAGTCGTAGGGCGACAGATCCGAAACCCGAAAACGGAACCGAAGAGACAGATTCTCAAATTATTGTGCCGCTGACCGACGAAGCATTCATCTATAAGGGCCTGGATATTCTGACGCAGGTCGGAATGCTGGATGTTCGCCCGGAGCAGTTGACCGTCATCCGGCAGGAAAACTTGTATTGGGGGCGGGAGGAAGCCGAGGTGGCCTTCGATCAGGGCGAGGTTCAAACGTCGGTCAAATTCAACGCCGCCACCGGCAGATTTCTCGGGATGCACGGCATCGACTGGCAGCTCGAAGAAAACACTTCCTGCAGCACAGACGCCGATGCCGCAAAGCTGGCGCAGCGCTTCTATGAGGCGCTGCCCGTGGAGCAGGGCTATGCCTTGACCCATGTGGAGAAATACGACGGGCAATACTGGAGCTATGAATACTGCCGTGAGGTGGAGCCCGGTATTTTCAACCAGTATGAAATGGTTCGTGTCGCAATCAATCCGGTCTCCGGCCGTCTCACGGGCTGCACGGTGTTTTACGTTCCCCTGCTGGACGATCATGCGCCGGGGCAGGAACGGATTTCGCAAGAGCAGGCCGAGCAGATCGTCCTGGACAACATCCCGAAAGAGGTGGAGGGCATGAACATGACGCAGGCTGAGACGCGAATTGTTTTCCCGAACTGGATTTACACCGAATACGGGAACCTCCCGAACCGTCGGGCCTCCGAAGTCACCCGCTGGGCCTGGGTCCTCGTCTATGAGAAGGAAAACAGCGAGTTCACCGAGCAGATTCGCGTCTATGTGGACTGCTACACCGGCGAAATCCTCGGCGGAAACGCAACGAAATAAGCTGAAACACACGATGTACAAGTTTCTGGGCGCGTTGCAAAATAGCGTCTGAAAAAACAAAGGCACCAGCTTTCCCCGAAAAGGGGTTGGCTGGTGTCTCTGTTTGTGGTAAAATTATGGTGTGAAACAAAACATTACCACTACAGAGTATAACGTAGTAGAGCGAAATGGTCAACTGAAATTTACTCTGAATACAGAAAAAATAATACCGGAGGATGCACCCGTCCGGCTGACAGACGCGCAGCTTGAGAAGCTGGATTACAGGAGATTGTACAGCGCGTTCTCGTCGAAAGGACGAAATCCCGTCACCGACCCGCGGGTGTTATTCAAGGTATTGGCCTATGCGAACGAAATACATATCTACAGCAACCGCCAGATCGTAGACGCGTGTGAAAACCGCATCGACATGATCTGGCTGCTGGATGGCGAACCGGTGCCGGATCAGAGTACGATTGCCCGGTTTAAGCAGCGGTGCGCGTCGGAGATCGAGGATCTGTTCTACCAGTATACCCGTTTGCTGGAGGAGCAGGGAGAAACAGACCACGAGGCCGTCTTTATCGACGGGACGAAGATAGAGAGCCGTGCCGGACGGTACACCTTCTGCTGGCGTGGAAGCGTAGAAAAGAACCTGGAAAAGGTAAAGCAGGCAGTTTTGGCGAGGACCGGGTTAAAAACCCTGCGCGGCCTGCAAAAGCGACTGCAAAACACAAAACCGGCGGAGCTTGTATCCGGCAAGGGAAAGCACAAAAGCCCGGAGCAGAGGGAATGGGAGGAACTGGAATCGTTTCGGCAGCGGTGGGAACAGTACGTCGAGGCACTGGAAATCATGGGAGAAGGCCGAAACAGCTATTCCAAGACAGATCCGGATGCAACCTTCGTGCGGATGAAAGAGGACCACATGCGGAACGGTCAGCTAAAACCCGCATATAACGTACAGATCGCAGTGAACAGCGAATATATCACGGGGATAGAGGTTTTCTCCAATCGGACGGATTATGGAACGATGGAGCCGTTTCTGCGGCAGCTGAAAAAGAAGCATGGCAAGAAATACAGGAAGGTCACGGCAGACGCGGGATATGAAAGCCTGGACAATTATCTGTATCTGGAAGAAAACGGGCAGATCAGCTTCATAAAGCCTCAGAACCACGATACAAAGGAGACGAGAAAATACCGCAGCCAAATTGGCCGCGCCGAGAATATGACCTATGATGCCGATGCAGACACCTACATTTGTGCAATGGGCAGGAAGCTTGTTATGTGCCGGGCAAGCAAGGACAAATACAGCAAGCATGATATAATTGTGAGTCATTACCGCTGTGAGGATTGCACCGGTTGTCCGAGACGAGCTGAATGCTGCAAGGCGGCAGACCCGGATAAGCCGAAGGAGCTGCGGATCCGGAAGCAGTATGAGCAGAAACGCGCAGTCTCGGAGGCCAATATTATGACAGAGGAAGGGATTCTCCTGCGGCTCTGTCGTTCGATCCAGGTGGAGGGTGCCTTTGGCCTGCTCAAAAATGATTTTGGATTCCGCAGATTCCTGACGAGAGGCAAACGGAACGTAAGGACAGAGCTGTTTCTGCTTGGAATGGGCTTTAATCTGAAAAAACTCTGGAAAAAGCAGCAGGCAGGCAGACTGAAAACACATTTGTCTGTACTGGACTCTGCCTAAACTGCAAAAACTGAATAGATCCACATCCGGCGTTGCGAAAACAAGACAACGCCAATTTAAGTGCGCCTGAACCGTGAGGTTTTCCACAGTCCGGGCGCTTTTTGCTGCCATGACGACACCAAACCGCATAGAAAGAGGGCGCGCTGCAATTCTTTCGTTTTGCAACGCGCCCCTTTGTTGTCGGGTCAGATAATTATTTCGGAATCTCTTCCACGCCGCGCTCCGTAAAACGGTACACCCGGTCGCAGATCTCCAGCGCTGCGGGCCGATGGGTGACGATCACCACAGTCCTGTCTGTCAAAGCGCGGAGATTCTGCAAAAGCTGCCGTTCGGTCGTTCCATCCAGCGCGCTGGTTGCCTCATCCAACAGAAGGACCGGGCTGCCTGAAAAGATTGCCCTGGCAATGGCAAGGCGCTGCATCTGGCCCTCGGAAAGGCCGGCGCCGCGCTCGCCAAGGGGCGTATCGATTCCGTTTTCCAGTTCCTGAACGAATTCTTCCGCACAGGCCAGGCGCAGCGCCCGGGAGATTTTTTCCGTATCCTGTGCCATTTCCGGCGCCGCAAAGGAGACGATCTCCCGCACTGTTCCCTGCATCAACTGATTTCCCTGGGGAACGTAGGCAAACAGTCTGCGCCAAGCGGATGACAACTCCCTCCGATTTGCATTCGAATCGGTATAGTACCGCTCGCCGCTGTCCGGCCGGAAGACGCACATCAAGAGCTTCAGTACCGTGGTTTTTCCGCAGCCGCTTTGACCGGTAAAGGCTACGTACTCGCCCTTCCGCACTTCAATGCTCAAATCCTTCAGCACAATCGGCATCGCGTCCTTGGAAAGCTGTTCCGGTTTTTCCACAGCGGGGTAGTAGGTAAAGTCCGCGTGCCGCAGCCCGAATGTCTCCAGCTGCGACGCATAGAAATCGAGAATCTCCCCGGTCGTCTTGCTGTCTGGGGCCTCACTCTCGAACCGCTCCGCCTCCATCAATCGCTCCGCGCTGGCCTGCATAGCATAGTACCTGGGAAGATAGCCGGAGATATTGGCAAACGGCGCCTGGATCTGGGAAATCAGCTGCGTGATTGCCGTAAGCGTACCGAATGTGACGTTGCCCTCCAGGATCCCGTAGCCGCACCAGCCTATGCCCAACAGATACATGCCGTACATTACCAGGCTGAAACCAACATTGCAGACGTTGGAAAAGTGGTTTCGCCGCATTCGGGCGTTCTTGTGGGCCTCCATCTTCTCCCCGGCTTCCACCTCCGTCCGGTCCTCCGCGGCGAAGGATCGGATCATCAGCATACCGCCGATACGCTCCTGCAGGAACACGCGCAGGCGTCCGTCTGACTCCCGAACCCTCTTATGAAGAGTTTTGAGCTTCCGGCGAAACAGCCAGGTAAACAGCACCATCAACAACCCGCCGGGAAACAAAACCACGGCGAAGCGAGGCTCCAGCATCAGGATCATCACCAGAGCGCTGATCAGCTTCACGACCATTCCCGTGAGACCGGGGAGAATGTCCACATAGCTGTCCGCGACGGTTTTGGCGTCGCCGGTCAGCCGGTTGAGCCACTCGCCGGAGTGCACGGCGCTGACCTGCAGGTAATCCTTGTGCAGCAGGGCGTCGGTCAGCCGCAGCTTGAAGACGTTTTCCAGGCTTGCCTTGGAACGCTCGGTCAGCCATCGAATCAGCGCCTGGAGAGCAATCTGAAACGCCGCAAGGCCGAGCAGCAACGCCAGATACAGCCAGAAGCCGTCCCTGTCACGGCCTGCGGCGGCGTCCACAATTCCCCGCAGAAGCAACGCGAAAGAAACCCCGAAGGCTCCATGCGCTGCATGGAGCACCGTCAGGACGAGGATATGCAGTTTTTTTCTGCCGGGCACCCGCAGGAGCCAACGCAGCGTGTCATTTCCTGTCATGCTTTCTCCTCAGAACTCTTTTGAGTCGATCCCGCAAATAGAAAACCGGCCTGCGAAGAAAGAAAAGATCCGTCCAAAGATGGACATAGAACCGGTAACCCGCAGCATCCACGCTGTGCCACTTCCCTCTCCGGCAGAAGCGAAGCGCGATGCCTTTCACCTGCTCCCGGGGAATATACTCCTTTTGCCAGCAGTTGTCACCGGCAATCACATATTCCTCCCGTCGGACGTGCAGGACCCGGTGGATCACCCCCTGCTCCGCCCCGCGAATATACATAACGAGGTCATAGCGCTTCGCGGGCTCCCGCAGGCTGTGGATCTCCACAACGTCCTGCTTGTTCCGGAGCATCGGCCACATGCTGACGCCCTTCGGCACGCTGAGGTAATAGCCATGCTTTTCCAGTTCTTCCAGCTGTGCCTTACCCATCGATGGCTCCGATCCTGCGCAGCTCCGCCAAGGCCTTTTTCACGTCGTTCTCCACGACGCCCTCCGGCGCGTCAAAACGCTGCTTCAAGGCGGCAACAATCTCCGCCTCTGTCACGTCGTTCTGCAGTTGCTCCAAAATTGCGCCAAAGGTCTTGTTGCCACGAACCAGTCCGGAGAAGGCTGTGCTCCCGGTGGGAACCAGGAGAGATTCCCCGCCGGTCTGGTGGGTGATGAATTCTTGCCTCAGCTTCATCGCAATCATCCTTTCTTTCCGCGGTAAGGCAGAGTCGATGCCGGTGGCGTTTCTTACGGTTTCATGGCCTGCCAGGCGATCTCCGCCGCTTCGATGTCCGGTCGGCAGCCCAGACGCCAAAAGCGAACCGTCTGCGGCAGACGGTCAATGAGCGCCAGGGTCTTTCGCAGCGCGGCACCGTCCATGGGGCGATAGATCTGCTGCAGCAGCATGGGATAGACTTCGGCAGCGGATACAGCCCGGATCGTGTTTTCTTCCGCCCGCTCCAGAACGCAGACCGCCCGCAGGGGCACGGCAACGTTGCTGCTGAGCCGATGTTTTCCGTCCCAGGGGGTGCCGAAGGCCGTCGCTCCATCGGTCCTCACGCGGATCAGAGGTTTGTCGTCGTTAACCATGACCGCTCTGGCACCCAAAAGCTCCCGCCAGAGGCGGGTGTGGGTGCTCTTGCCGGTTCCGCTCTTGGCGGTGAAGAGATAGGCCGCGCCGTCCACTGCCACACAGGAGCCGTGCATCAAAACCGTATCGCGGCATGGCATCCACTCAGCAATTTTGCGGTAAATCGCCAGGGTCTCCAGATAAGCGTCCGAATGCCGCCGCGGCGACACCCCTTCGATTGCTTCCTCCCTGGCGGAGCGTTCCCGTTCCAGGTCAATATCCGCCTGGGAAGACACTGCCCGGAGATCTGCCGGTCCCCCGGAGCTCAGATAGTCGGAGCAAAGCAGATGCACCTGCTCATAGAGGGAGGTAACGGCGATATTCTGTTCCGCAATTCGATATGTATTCGTCATGTTCCCTCCATGAAGCGAAAACTGGCAGGCTGCCGCCATGGCCGCCTGCCGGTTGATTCGGTATCAAGCGACTTTCAAGGCATTTCAGGAAACTGAATGTTCCCATTATCGTGAATCATGATCCCACTGGAATCCGTACTCGATTCCGGCGCGCCTGCTCCCCTTGCCGGGCCAAATCTCGGTTCTGGGTATCGGCTTAAATCAGCCACGCTTCCGTAGGGGCGGCTCTTATCCGCCGCAGGCGGAGGAGCTGCCCGGTTTCCGGAGGAAACAATCGCACCGCGGGCGATCCGGCCCGGTGCGTTGTCCGAAACTCTTTCCGGCGCTGCGCCCCGATTAGATTTGTCTGCGGCAAATTGCATTCGTTCCGAATGCCGGGACGCTCACCCCTTAGGGGGTAAGAGCGTCCCCTACGGTACGTTTGCCGAGTCAAGACGATAATCTGAATTTCGGTTTTCCGCTGCATTTGACATCATTCTGTAGAGTAGGATCATATCACAACTCTAAAAAAAAGTCAATTATCTGCCGACGTTTGACATTTTCTTTCACGCCCTGATGAATACTCCAATTTGCCGGCATATAATCGAGAACTCCTGCCGTTATTTGCGGCAGGAGTTCTCGATTGCGACTCCTTTGCACGACAGTCGAGCGCTACAGCTTCTCCAGCGTATAGCCCTCCCCCCTGTGGAAGCTCACGCGGACCATTGCGCAGTCCAGCTTTTTGTTCAGCCGGGATACCGTGGTGTAGAGGGCCTTGTGGTCTCCCCCGGCATCCGTGCCCCAGACGGTACGGTAAAGCGCGTCCTTATCCACCAGGCGCCCGTCTGCCCGGACCAGGGTGAGCAGAAGCAGATACTCCTTCTGGGTCAGAACAAGATCCTGGTCTCCGGCATAGGCCGCCAGGTTCTGGGTGTCCAGCCGAATTCCAAGATGCGTCAGGAAGCGTTTTATCCCGCGGGCCGCCCGAAGCCGGGCCTCCACCCGGGCCAGCAGAACGCCGATGTCGTAGGGCTTGGGCAGGTAGTCGTCGCCGCCTGCCCGCAGGCCGTCGATGATCTGACTGTTTTCCCCCAGCGCGGAAAGGAAAAGGATGGGAAGCTTTTCATATTGCGCCTTAATCTCTCCGCACAGGGTCAGCCCGTCGCTGTCCGGCAGCATGATGTCCAAAACGATCAATTCCACGTCGTTTTCGGCCAACAGCTTCATGCAGGTCCTGCCGTCCGCCGCCTGGAGCACCCGGTACCCCTCCGCAGTCAGTACCTCCACGTTGATCTCCATGATGTGAGGATTGTCCTCCACCAGAAGAACGGTCCCTTTCATTTCTTATCCTCCTTCGGCACGGTAAAACGGAAGCAGGAGCCTTCCGGCCCGGTGGAAACCAGCTCCAGCGTACCGCCGTGCATGCCTACAGTTTCCCTGCAAATGGCAAGGCCCAGGCCCTTGCCCTCGGTGGTGGTGTAGCCCTTTTCGAAGATGTGCGGCAGCGCCTCCGGTGGAATGCCGCAGCCGTGATCGCTGACGATAAAGGCCGCGAAGGCGCCCGCGTCTTCCGATCTGATGATTATCTCGCTGTCGCTGCAGGCCCTGCTGGCATTGACGATCAAATTGATCAGCACTTGGAGCAGGAGCTCAATACTGCCATGGATTCTGCCCTGATAGCCGCTTTCCAAACGAAGGGTGTTCCGCTGCTTGGCGCAAACCGGCGTCATCACGGCAGCCGCCGCCCGCAGGAGTTCGTCCGCCTCCACCGCAGACATATTGGCGTCCGCTCCCCCGCCGTAGGTATAGTCCATCAATCTCGTTACGATTTCGCTCAGGCGGTCCGCCTCACTGCGAATGGTCTTCAGCCGCTCCGGCGTTTGTTCGGAGATGGAATTCCGCTCCATTTGCAGGCCGATCAACTGAGCGTAGCCGGAAATCACCGTCAAAGGCGTTTTCAGCTCATGGGCTACCATCCGCAAAAAATCCTTGTTCATCTCGTTGACCCGGCTGAGGGTCTCGTTGCGTTCCTGGGCCTGCTGCAGCAAAAGCGCCTGCCGGGAGATTCGGCTGTTAATGACAAAGCTCAGCACCAAAATGCACACGATCATTGCCAGAGGAGTGACGCCGAAGTGGTTGATCTGGGAATTGGTGCCGGAATGGGCGCCCTCCCAGATCAGCGTCACCGTCAGGAGGCTCAGGCCGGCCAGGGTAAGCCAGTCCAGCGGCTCCGGCCGATGCTCCCGCCAGAACCAGCGGATCATGCAGATCGCAAACCAGAACAAGATGACGCCGCAGGCATAGAAGCTTACATGGCACAGCGCCACCAGGTCAATAATCCGCAAGACAAAATGAAGAACGACCAAAATCAGGATCACTGCCCAATAGACCCCCATGGTTCGCCGCCCAATGGCCTTCCTGTAGAAGGCCGACAGCAGATACAAAGCGCTGCCCGGGATCATGGACACATCCAGCACCATAATCCGGTATTCCAGGTAGAAGTCATATCCCCCGGAAAGCAGATGCTCGGCAAAGAAGAATTGATTTCGCAGCGCGATAATCAGGCAGCACAGTGCCAGGGCCAGGTATTCCCGGTTCTTTTGAATGGCGGCGCTGAGTAGGAAGTAGAACATTAAGAACAGCAGTCCGCTGCTGAGCAGCAGGGAGTACAGTGTCAGTCCCCGCTGGTATTCATCGATGTTCTCCGGTGTGGAGACCAGGGTTCTTTGGATAAATCCGCCGTCCTTGTGCCAGTAGTTGTTATACTGATAGATGATCTCCAGTTCTCCGCTCTCCCCAGTATAGAGGGGCAGGGTAACGTAGCGAACCTTCGGAACAGCTTTTTCCGGATCATCCGACACAAAGCCGATATTGCGAACCTCCGTTCCGTTGACATAGATTCGGGTACAGTAGTCCATGGAGAAGGAACACAGACTGAGATAGGTATCCGGCTGAGCCAGGATGCGCAGCCGCATGGTACCCTTGGGCTCGTCTGCCCGCCATTCGGTCTGCTTCTCCGGGGCAGTATCCGGGTCAGAAAAATCCTCCGGGGTGTAAAGTCCCACGAATTTATCCCATCTGTTAACAAGATGATAGACGTTGTGCGTAAAATCGATCTGCCGAAAATCCGCTGTGCCATCCTCCGGATAGATCTCCAGGAACGACGTCTGTACCCGGCTCTTGCAGACGAAAAGGAAGGCGACAACAAAGGCCAGCACCAAAACCGGGAGAAGATATTTCTGCACCAGGCCATACGCTTTCGATTCTCTCATGAAGCCACATCCCCTTCCCGACGCTTTCACACCTGTATTATACCACTCATTTTAAATTTTTGAGAATTCTTACATAATTGTTATCAAAGAACAGAGCAATCACTCTTAAAGCCTCCGCCGAGTCATCTTTTCGCTATTTAGAATAGCATTTTAATCTCCGAGACGCAAGACAAAAATACCGAAAAATGGCTCATTTTCACCCTTAGCAGTCCAAATGAACCCTTTCAGGAAGCAGCGCCGCTTATTAAAGTGAAAATATTGTGAAATTTATCCCTTATTCTCTTAAAAAATTGTTAAAAATACTTGAACTTTTCTATTTATATGCTACAATTAAATAAATATATTAGAAAAATACAATTTAGCCGGATAATACATGTTAATTGGAACCGGAAAGGTGGTGAGCAGGATGAAACGATTTCGAAGGATCGCAGCCATGGGCCTCGCGCTCCTGCTTTTGTTCGGTCTTTTCTGGCCGCATAATTTCATAATGCTCGCCGCTTGGGCAGAGGATTCAGCACGCGACGCCCAATCCACAGCGTTCACGGAAGCGGAAACGACGATTCCCGGGACGGAGGCTGCTTCGGAAGCGGAAGAACAGCCTTCCACGGACGCAACGGAAGCCGATCCAGCGGGAACTGAAAGCACCGAAGCCCCGGAAGAACAGAGCGCGGCGGAGGGCGTACAGCCGCAAACGGTGACACTCACCGCAGAGGGCTTTTCCATGGAAATTCGCGGGCTGCTTCCCGCAGAAGGACAGATTACGGTGGAGCCTGCGGAAACACCCGAGGGCATCACAACCAGGGACTCCGTCTCCTATTGCGTTTCCGCAGCCAATGGAAATCCGCCGCTTGCGCCCATGGAGGTTACGGTTCGCGATCCCAGGATCCGGGAACTGTGCAGGGACTGCCTGCAAATTCTGGTCATTCGCCCGACAGACGACGGAGGCCTGGAGCCAATTAAGCCTCTGTATGTTAAGGACGATACCATTTGCTTTCAGACGGATCGTCTTTCTTCTTTCACCGTGGGCGGCTACGCCGAGGATACCCTGCTCACCTGGAGCACCCAGGATTATGAACTCAGCCTTCTGGGCATCGAGGGAGTGAACGCTGCCTGTACAGATGCCTCTGCCGCTTCGGAGCCGGGGGTGGACGTGCTGGGCGCCTGGACCCTCAGCGTCAGCGGTCCCCTCAGCAAGGTTTCCGCCTATCATGTGATCGTCCGGGCGCGGACGGAGCCTCAGCTCCAGGGCCGGGAGACCGTGGACTTCTGTCAGGTCAGGTCCGGGGCCGTAAAAAACGTGCTGGCCCAGGGAATCGAACATCAGTCCTGCATCCCTCTGGAGAACGCGGACGGCGTGTTCGCCCTGGTGCAGGACAGCGGTTTGCGGGAGCAGAGCCTTGAAACGGAAGCTGTAAAGCTGACAGGCCTGATGCCCAAAAACGCCGCCCTCAGCGTAACGGACGTCCGGGACAAAAGCCCGGAGACGGCGGAAGGCATCGTCCTGGCCGCCTACGATATCACCATTCTGGATCAGGGAGAAGTGTTTCAGCCCGCGTCCGGACATCCTATCGAGGTATCCATCGCGCTGAACGAAGCCGCTGTAGGCACGAAGAACCTGCAGCTTTGGCACGTCCGGGACGACGGCGGCAGGGAGCGAATCAGCGACTTTGCCCTGCTGGACGGCAGAATCTGCTTCTCCGCCTCCGGCTTCTCGGTGTACGAGATCGTGGAAGCGCCGGATCCGTACATCCCCCCTGAGGCTGTCGAATCAGTTATCGTTGCGGATATGACGGAATTCAGCGCAAATTTCGACGATGCCAACGGCTTCTTGCTCTCTGTCTATAGAGCAGCAGACGGAAAAATCCACTATTTCAAAAACACACTGAACGGAAATCATGCTTTCACCCCCGAAACCAACATTTACAACGCCAGCCGTTGGTTCTTCAAGTATGTGTCCGGTCAATACAAAATCTACTCCAAGATCGGCGGAGTCGACCATTACATGAAGCAGGCCGCAGCGGGCTCCAATAATATGGCGCTCACGGCGAATGAAAACGACGCCTCCACCTTTCTTGTCTCCGCTGTTGACGGTCTGAACGGCAAGTTTTATTTCCAGCTTGTCAATCCGAACACAAATACAGGCTCGGGCAAGTTTCTTCAATACTCCAACGGCGGCAATGGCTTCCGGCTCTATAATGGTCTTGGAACGAATAATTTGGCAGAAATTACCGTGACCTACGCCTCCTCTGTTTTTATTTCGGACGATTATTACGAGCTCGACGGCAAAACTTTCTCTATCGCCTATCGGGAACAGAGCGTCATGGCTGCCGGTCTTTCCACAACGCCCAAGACCGTAAACAACCGTTCTTGTCTGGACAGCCTGGAGCTTTTGGTCCGTCCGGACGTCCTGGGAAGCAATGGCGAGCTGCTGGTGGCCCAGGACACGGATCTCCCCAACTGGACCTTCACATGCGAAGAGGGCTCCCAATACCGGGTAACTACCCATATCGGCGGCGAGCTCTATTATCTGACCCTGAACGGCGCCAACCTTACTCTGTCAACTGAAAAAAACAGCAACAATCTCCTTTCGGTGGTAAGCGGCACGGAATCGCACAAGGGGTGCTTTATGTTCAGCGTGGGCAATTACGCTTTGACGTTGACCGGAGACACCAGCGGCAACAACTGGTTCAGCAGTTCAAACAACGGCGGAGATAAATCCTGGCTGAATCTGGTGGAAAAATCCGCCCTGCTGGACACGGAGGACTTCGTTGTCTACAGCGCCGCAAAGGTAGACCTGTCTGACCGGGCGGCCGTCCCGGACGGTGCGCAGGTGGTAATCTACACCCGGCTCTGGAACGACGCCGACAAGCGCTATGAGTTCTATGCCGTCAACTTCAACGGCAGACTGGTCCGCGCCTATGAAAGCGGCGATATGATTCAGTGGGTGGGTAGCGCTGTCAACACCCTGGTCTGGGATTTCACCGAATATCAATACGACAACGGTGCTCCGAACTTCTATTACGAGCTGCAAAATACCTACTCAGGGAAGTACATCGCTCCACAGCTGGAGGATCAGATTCTTTCCGACGAAACCATCGGCATCAACCTGAACGGCCGCCGCTACGGTTACTTCTACACTACCATTCTGGCCTGGGATACCCCGCACTACAGCTATGTGGGACTGTGTGCCACCAGTGATCGGAGCAGAATTGAGCCCTGCCCCATGAACCAGGCGGAAAACTTCTACTTCGCCATTATGAAGCCCACTCCGGTGGATGGCGAGCATTCTACGGTGGATACCATCGATCACAAGCAGTATGGCATCACCATGAAGGTCCAGAACTTCGCTACCCGCGCAGAGATGAGCAATCTGCTGGGCACCGACGCTTACGTGCAATACACCCCCCAGCAGGGGCTGCTGTCTTCCCGGTTGGGAGAAGACGGCTATCCCCTCATCGCCACGGGCGCCCACAGCGGATCTTCCCTGAATGCTCTGTTCAGTCATCCGCAGGAAGTCAATAATCTGTTTATTGAGAACACCTACTTCAGCAGCGGCTACTACGAATACGACAGCACGCAGAATTACGCCTCGCTCCGCAAGGAGAACGGGGAGATGAACACGGATACGGAGAACGCCGATATCACCAACTTTATCGTCTACACGCAGCTTGGCACATCGGACAGCAAAAGCTCCGATACCATGAAGCACGGTCTCTTCCTGCCGTTCAACGCGCTTTCAGACGTCAAGTCTGAGAAAAACCCATACAACCTGTACGACGCACTGGGCAACGAGCTGCCGGACAGTAACCCCAGAAAGGGCGAAGACTTGCTTCTGGCCGCGGGAGAGACGGACTACTACTTCGGCGTGGAACTGGAGGCCAGCTTCACCCAGACCGTCAGCGGCCAGGATGCCTGGGGCCATGACATTATCTACGAATTCACCGGTGACGACGACTTCTGGCTCTATGTGGACGGAGAGTTGATCATTGACCTGGGCGGTATTCACAGCGCACTGCCCGGAAGCGTCAACTACTGCACCGGTGAAGTGGTGGTAAACGGCGTAACAACAAACCTGCGAGCGATCTTCAAAAACAACTACAAGGGGCGCAATCCCAACGCCTCCGAGGAGGAGCTCGCCGCGTATCTGGATGAGTATTTTGCGCCCGGCGAGAATATCTTCAAGGACTATTCCAACCACACCATGAAAATCTTCTATATGGAGCGCGGCGCAGGCGCTTCCAACCTGCACATGCGCTTCAACCTGGCCTCCGTCAAGCCCGGCACAGTGGAGCTGAGCAAGGAAATTGCCGGGGTTGACAGCCCGGAATCCTTCATGGCGGAGTATCCCTTCCAAATCTTCTACAAAAAAAATGAAGAAAACGCCGTGGAAGAACAGTTGATTCCCGGCGTCGGTACAATCTCGGTCAAATACAAGGATACCAATCGTGACGTAAGCTATCACAGCATCTTTACCTGCGTGGACGGGAATACCCATTACAATCATGTATTCATGCTGCAGCCGGGAGAGACCGCAGTAATCAGCTTCCCGGACGACACCTTCGAATATCGGATCCAGGAGTGCTACCTGGATACGACCATCTACGAAGAGGTTACGGTAAACGGGGATGAACTCCAGGGCACTGACGTATATGACGCAAACGGGGCTCCGGTCACAGGCCGTCAGGATTATTCCTCAGAATATAACTCTGTTCTGGAGCAGTCCCGGATCACTTTTACCAACCACGTCTACGCCCTGGCTACCGGCATCCTGACCATCACCAAGCGGCTATATGACGAGTATGGCACCACGCAAATCACCCACGAGAACTCCAACAACGCCATCTTCACCTTCCGGCTCTATCTGGGCACTGAAAACGACATCGACGATGAACTGCCCCTGGCCAATATGCACACCTACCAGGTGCGGGATGAAAACGGAAACTACTGCAAATGGGTCACCGGGCAGGGCTTTGTGTCCCTGGGCAAATCGGATTTCAGCCAATTGACTTCCACGGAGCGAAGCCTGGCTACCTTCCGAACCTCCATGAACGGTATGACCGACAAGATCCCAGTGGACTACACCATTGAGGTCCGGGGAATCCCGGCCGGCACTAAGTACCGGGTGGAGGAGCGGCTCCGGGAGATTCCCGACGGCTACTCCCTCCAAAAGTATCTGCTCAACGGCGAACCCACGGATAATAACGGCAAAACTCCTGCGGAGCAAGTAATCTCCCTGGCCGGCAGCAACAACGTGGAGGTCTGCAACATCAAGGGCTGGGGCATTCGCGCCAGGAAGGTTTGGTCTGACGAGGATTATATGGCCTACCGCGGTCCCGCCTACTTTGCTCTGTATTTGCCGGACGGCAGTATGGCAAGTGATTCCGTGAAGCAGCTCAAGTTCGGGGAGGAGTCCGTCTACTGGTTTATCGAGCATCTGGCTCCCGGTGCAGTCGATCTGTCCGGCTATCATATTCGGGAGGTTACACTGACAGGCGGCAATATCACCACAGACCCCAATACCGGCGTTGTCTCGGGCTTCACCGCCGTTACCCCCATCCCTGTCGGCGGCACAGTCACCCTCAGCGGCAGGCAGTACGGCGACAGCAGCTCTTCTTCCTTCACTTACACCGTAGTGCGCTACGACAAGGGAGATTTGACCGGAGACTCCAACGTCCGGCTCGATACCCTGACCAACCGGCGTGCCGGTGTTGAACTCTACAAAATGGCTTGGGACGGCACAACGCCACTGGCCGGCGCAAAGTTCACCCTCACAGACGGGCAGGGTCGAAACGCGGGCAGCGTGGAAAGCTTCAATTCCGACACGAACGGTCTGATCACGATCGCCTATCTGCGGGAAAACGAGACTTACACTCTGCGGGAGGTTCAGGCTCCTGCAGGCTTCCGCGGGCTCCAGAGCGCTTTGGAGCTGCAGCGCGTCGGATCGACCGTGACCGTCACCGCCGTTGATTCCGGGGAGACGAGCTACTATTCCCTGGACGACACGGACGTGGCCGCCGGCGAAAACCTTCGCTGCGGCCTGCTGACTGTGAAAAACAAGCCCTGCAGCCTGACGATACAAAAGACTGACGAAACGAAGCGTCATCCGTTGGAGGACGTCCGCTTCGCCCTGTACGCGCAGGTCACGGACAACAACGGCAATCCCAGGCGGGACTATCGGCCTCTTCCCGGCTTCGAGGAGCTGGACACTAACGAAAGCGGTATCGTTCCGCAGATATCCGCCGCATTTCAGAACGGCACGCTGAAGCCCGGCACCTATTACCTGAATGAAATTGCTCCACTTTCCGGTTATCAGCCTCTGGCCGGTGACTTGATCTTTACCTACGGAGAGACCGGCGTGATTTCCGTGGACAACTCCGTTCTTACCGACGTAGAGTTGACTACCGTGGATGGAAGCAGCGCCATTTCCAACACCATTCTGGTTCCCAACAAGGTGGAGGGCACAGCAACGCTCACCGTGAACAAGACTGTGCTGAACGGCACGACGGCAGATTACAGCGGCGAGCATCCCTTCAATTTCGTCGTAAGGCTCTACCTGCCGGACGGGCGGACGGAATGGCATTTCGATAACAACGATTTTATTGACGGTATCGCCACCTTCTCCCTGGGCCACGGGCATCACAATCTGACGGTGCCCCTGGGGGCTGTCGTCACCGTAAGCGAGGAGCCCCGTGTCGGCTACGACGCCAACGGCTGGCGGCTGGACCCGGAAGATCCCCTGAGCGAAGATGTCTGCAGGGTCACGGTTACGGAGGCCATGGCCGTTGAATTCGTCAATACCAGAAAGCTGATCACCGTCACGGTGAAAAAGTCGGTTGAAGGCGAAGGCGGCTCCTTCGACTTTACCGCCACGCTGACCGACGGGACGACTCGCTGCGAGAGCTGGCCCCTGTACAGCAACGGCACAGTCAGTACCGTGACCGACAGCAGCGGCCAGGCGATCTTCACACTGAGTCCGGCCAGCAACAAAACCGTGAGCCGGAACCTTACCATCCCCTACGGGACGAGCCTGACGGTAACGGAAGCGCATTATGACGACTACGTGACCAAGGTTGGCAATTCCGTAACCAATACCTGGACAAAGAGCAATATCACCGCAAATCAGACTATCACCTTCACCAACATCAGGAGCAGCAGCGTTGTCGCCCCCACGGGTCTGCCCCTGCATTCCCGTCCCTTTGGCTGGGTGCTTGCCTGCGGCGTATTTCTTTGCGCAAGTCTTCTCCTGCTGCAGCGCCGCGGAAGCTCCGGAGAATCCGATCCGCCCGGAGCCGGTGGATCCGGACGGGGCCCTCGGACGGATCCGCATCAAGTCCGAAAGCGGAGGCGAAAACGGAACGGCCCGACCGGCGAACCGCCCAGAAAGGGGCCGCCCCGAAGGACCGCGCCCGCAAAGGCCGCCGCCCTTGCTCCCCTTCCCCAATCTGTTTTCAATGAGACATTGAATATACAAAACTACATCTGAAAGGAGATCACACAAATGAAAACGACCATGAAGAAGCTCAAGGCCCTGGCCCTGATACTGGTTATGCTTCTGGCCCTGAGCACCACCGCGTTCGCGACAGTAAACCCCGATCCCGCATCGCTGACCGACGGTGAGGTTGGTGTATTCACGGCAAAGGATACCCCGACGTCCCAAAGCAAGACCCTTGTTTTGGAAAAAGAAATCCGGGTGTATAACGTGGATGAGCAGACCGTCAAGGCGCCGACCATCAGCTACGCCTACACCATCGCTCCCGCAGCTGTCGCGGAAGGCACAACCGTAACCGACAGCGACAAGAACGGCACGATTCACGAGTCCGGCGTTTCCGTGAAGGTTCCCGTTAAGCCCGGCGTCGGCACCCCGACGATCGCAAACGCCGGTGTGGTTACCTGGACCGCAGCGGAAGACGTCAACGCCGGCACGGACGGCGTAAAGAACACCAAGGGGATTTCCATTGATTTCAGCAGCGTCGTGTTTACCGGCGCCGGCATCTATCGCTACGCGATCACTGAAGGCCTGTCTTCCGGCTATACCTACAGTGCGTCCGGCGTTACCGAGACAACCGCCCCCGCCGCCGGTGCTCACACCCGTTACGTTGACGTTTACGTCCGTCCCGCGACTTCCGGGTATACGGACGGCACGACTGCGGCGCAATGGGACATCTACGGCTATACCTGCTTCTGCAACAACGTCTCCATCACGGAAAGCAACAAGACGACCGCTGCCGTGAAAACAACCGGTTTCGTAGACGGAACCTCCGACGGTTCCACCGCATTCCTTGCGGACCAGTATTACACCTTCAACGTGACAATCAGCAAAACCGTGGTGAACGACGGTTTTGGCGCCGCGACTGTTGATTTCCCCTTCACCGTTCTGTTCACCAATGATACCGTCTCCGCCGGCACCATCGTTACCAACGGCGCGACTGCTCCCACCGGGACCGACTTCACCCACAGCAGTTCCGTTGACTTGACCACCGGCGATTTGAAGGGGATCGCAACCCTCAAATCCGGGCAGCAGATCAAGTACGTCGGTATTCCCAACGGAACCGCCGTTGAAGTGTACGAAACCAACGTAGCCACCGGCGTAACCTACACCGTTTCGACTTCTGTTGATTCCGGCACTCCCACCGTTGACAACAGCGTTTCCTGGGGAAGCGTTCCTTCTGCCGCGGTCACGCAGGCCAGTCCGAAGCCCGCCTATGAGTCCACCAAGGCGACCTTCACCACCGCCGCCGATGTTGACGACGATACCGCCCACACCGTGGCCGTCACCAACACCCTGCTGACCATCTCCCCCACCGGCCTGGTGCTGCGGTATGGTCCCTTCGCTCTGATCCTGGCCCTTGGCGTGGTGATCCTGCTGGTCTCCCGCCGCCGCAGAGAAGAAGAGAACTGATCCACATTCAACTATTTCGCTGACTAACAATTGAATTTCCGGGCGGCCCCAGCTTGCTCTGCCGAGGCCGCCCGGACAGCTGATACAGCCGCCCAGGGGAATCCGTGGGCTGCTGTATGAACTGCATGAAACAGAGGAGGGAACGCCTGTGGATAAAAATATAAATCCCGCGATGGAAGAAGAAACCACCAACACAGAAAAGCTGAACAAGACCATCAAGCGTCGGGAAAAGGGTGTTAAGAGGTATCAGTTCTTTCTTCTGCGGATTCTGATCCTGCTTCTGGCCGTGTGGCTGCTGTTCTTTGTGTTCATCGGCGTAACGCACATGCCCAATGCCGATATGTATCCACGAATGGACGCCGGCGACCTTGTGGTGTTCTACCGGCTGGACAAGGCGCCGAAGTTTCAGGACATCGTAGCCTACCAAAAAACCGACAGCGCCGGAAAACAGACCATGCTGATCAGCCGGGTCATCGCCGTGCCCGGTGACACCGTAGAAATCACTGAGGACGGAGCGGTCCTGGTGAACGGAAACGCCATCGCGGAGCCCGAAATCTTTTATCACGGGACCGTATACCTGGGCGGAACCGCTCCCAGCTATCCCCTGACCCTGGGGCCGGAGGAATACTTCGTTTTGGGAGACAAGCGGGACAGCGCCACTGACAGCCGCAGTTTCGGTCCCGTTTCCAAGGACGAGCTGCTGGGCCTCGTCATTACCATTCTGCGCAGAAACAATCTGTAGCACTCCCGCAGTTGCGCAAACTGCCGTATCACTTCAGGAAGGAGGACAGCCGAAATGAATGAGAATGATGAACTGCACAATCCACAGCCCCACCAGGCCCCGGCCAGGCACACGGTTTCCGCTGTCCTCGACAAGCTGATCTCAGCCGGCGACAATCTGGTCACCCTGCTGGGCGGCCTGTTGGCCGCCTTGCTGATCCTCTATTCCGGTTACGTGATCTATGATAATTATCAGATCGAAAATCAGGCGATTTCCGGTGCCTGGGACGTGCTTCAATTCAAACCGGAGCTCTTCCGGGACGGGCAGGTCTCTCTTCAGCAGCCCGGCGTCCTGGAGGAAATGAACCAGGACTACCGCGCCTGGCTCACCGTGTATGAAACCAACATTGATTATCCCGTTATGCAGGGACCGGACGACACCTACTACGCCAGCCACGACATTTACGGCGAATTCAGCCTTTCCGGCGCCATCTATCTCTCCGCCTGGAATACCCCCGACCTGAAAGATCCCTTCAATCTGATCTACGGTCACCACATGGACAACGGCGCCATGTTCGGCGGACTGGACGATTATCTGGATTCTTCCTATCGCGATGCCCACAGGGAGGGCGTTCTCATCTCCCCCTCCGGCGTCTACGATCTGGAGCTGTTTGCGGTTATCTCCACCGACGCCTACGAAAAAATGATCTATGAGCCGGGCCCTGACCGGACGGCAGCGGAGATAATTGACTTCCTGACCAATCCGGGTCAGCGGGCTGACGTCCACTACTACGATGCGGCATTGGGCCGGGAGGCCACAAAAATCACCGCCCTGTCCACCTGCGCCGACGCCACCACCAACGGCCGACTTGTTGTCTTCTTTATCACCACGCAGCGTAATCTGCTGACTGTGGAGATTCCCTCCTATTCCGGCGTCTACGACGCCAGGGAGCACACCGTGGAAGCCGTCACAAACTATCCCGAGGGCACCACCATCGCCTATAGTCTGGACGGCGGAAGCACCTGGAGCACTTCGCTGCCCAGCATCCGAAACGTGGGCACGATGGAAGTGCTGGTGCGTGCTGTCAACGACATTTACGGCGTCGCCGCCGCCACCGCCACCCTGACGGTCACTCCGGCCCCCGCGGTCGTCACCGCGGCGGACAGCAGCAAGGTTTACGGCGACCCGGATCCCGTCTTTACCGCCTCCGTTTCCGGCGTCATTGACAACTTCCAACTGCAGTACACCGTGGCTCGGACAGGCGGTAACGAAGCGCCGGGCTTCTACCCGGATGTCATCGTTCCCTCCGGGGCTGCGATCCAGGGAAATTACACCGTAAGCTATGTTCCGGGGAACTTTTCCATTACCGTTGGGGAAGGCCTCTCCCTTGCTGCGGTGGGCTATGAAGGCGTCTATGACGGAAACTTCCATGAGCCCTCCGCCGCAGTCAATATTACGGACGGAACAGTTCTGTTGTACAGCACTGATAACGGCGCAACCTGGAGCTTTACGCCTCCCTCCATCCGCGACGCGGGATTCGTGACGGTTCTCATCCAGGCCTCCAACTCAAACTATGAAACCGTTACCGTCAAGGTAACACTCAACGTGAAGCCCAGGCCTGTCACGGTTATTGCCAAGGACGCCGAGAAGCAATTCGGCGCCGAGGACCCACAATTTACAGCCACCGTCACCGGATTACTGGACGACGATCAGGTGGTTTACACCGTCAGCAGACCCGGTGTGGGAAAGGATGAGGCTGTCGGCACTTATCACGACGCCATTGTCCCTGCGGGTGAAGCGCTTCAGGGGAACTACGTTGTGAGCTATCTTCCCGCCAACTTTACGATTACAGAATCCACCGCTCCAAAGGAGCCAACAGATCCGACGGTGCCCACGGAGCCACGCGGACCCGAGGATGGCCCCGTCCGGAAGGACACGAAGCCGTTCTTCTCTCCCGAGGGACAAAGCCTTTCCGTGTGGGCAATTTTGAATTTGATTTGCTTGCTCTACACGCTTTATAATCTCTTCCCTCTGCTGCATCTGCGGGATAAATACGGAAGAACTCGACTGCTGCGGCAGGCCGCCCGGCCCGCCGATCGGGTAAACACTTTCCGCCGCAAGCTTCGGATCGGCGTGATTCTGGAGGCCGTTGCCGCCGTGGCCGCAATTATCGTCTTTATCCTCACTCAGGATTTGCGCCTGCCAATGGTCCTCATTGACCGTTGGACGCCAATCATGCTTGGGATTTCCCTGATCGCCTGGGTCGCCGACCTGTGTTTGGTCCGGTATCGGGAAAAGGAACAGGCCGGGATTGCACAGCCCCCGGAGGCATCAGTCCCGGTTGAAGTATGATCTCATAATGTCCAATAACTTGGCCACCGGCTGCGGCCGGTGGCCTTTTTTGTCTGTCCGTTTTTCTCGTCTTCCTGCAATTGGTTCGGCGGTGACAGTGGAAAGACGACAAGCAGAAAACAATTGACAAGCCCAATTAGATAAAGTATAATGACTTGAGTCTTCACGAAGGGAGCAAAACAATTGGGTAAACTGCGATTTTTAGCCGCTTTATGGCTGGCAAAACTCTCAATTCCCGCTTTGAAAATCACAAGGCATCAGGGAACTGATTTTCCCGGCGTCCTGGCGCTGAAGCTCTGTCCGGACCTTCTTCGCTACATGGGCAGGCCGAAGACCATCATCGCCGTCACCGGCACCAACGGGAAAACCACCGTAAGCAACGTACTGGCGGACATTCTTGCGGCTGACGGTCACAATGTCATGGGAAACCGTGCCGGCGCAAACATCATTTCTGGTATCTCGACGGCCTACATCCGCGCCTGCAACCCTTTTGGAAAAATCAAGAAATATGATATCGCCATTCTGGAAGTGGACGAGCGCTCCTCTCCCCGGGTCTATCCCTACGTAAAGCCGGACTACGTGGTGATCACCAACCTGTTTCAGGATTCCATCATGCGAAACGCTCATCCCGGCTATATCGCGGAATTGCTCTCCCGCTATGTTCCCGAGGGAGCCAAGATGGTACTGAATGCGGATGAATTGATCTCCGGCAGCGTGTGCCCCAAAAATCCCCGGGTGTATTTCGGCATCGGCCCCATGGAGACCGATGTGACAGATTGCGTGAATCTGCTGAATGATATGCGCATTTGCCCGAAATGCAATGGCACGCTGAAGTATGAATACCGCCGGTATCATCACGTGGGCAAATTTGTCTGCGCGGACTGCGGCTTCCATTCCCCTGATCCGGATTATTATGCCGAGCAGCTTGATTTTGCCCACGGAACGATGCAGGTACGGGAGAACGGAACGGATTACACCTACCCACTGATTACCGACAGTATCTTTAACGCCTATAACCTTATTACGGTCGTGTCGATCCTCCGGCAGCTTGGCATGCCCCATGAGAAGATTGCCCGGTATATGAAGCAGACCTCCATTCCCGCTTCACGGCACTATGAGGAACAGGTGGGCGACTATTATCTCATTCAGCAAATGTCCAAAGAGAACAACTCCATGGCGGGCTCCCGGGCCTTCGACTATATCTCCAACCGTCCGGGCGACAAGGAATTGCTGTTCATGATGAACAGTCTCAGCGACACCGGCGCCTGGTCGGAAAACACCGCCTGGCTCTTCGACACAGACTTTGAATTCCTGCGCAGGGATAACATCAAGCGAATCATTTTTACCGGCCCCAGAATCAATGACTATGCGCTGCGCGCGCTGATGGCGGGAATTTCCCCCGACCGGATTGTCTGCGTGGAGGATGAAAACGACGCCCCGGAAGCTTTCAGCTTTATACCCGGCACAGATATCTACCTGCTCTACGGAACAGATTCACTGACCCAGGCAGCAAGAGTCTACGACAAAATCAAAACGCTTGCGCTGTCCCACAGCGGAAAGACGGAGGGTTGAGCCATGCGTATTGAAGTACTGTTTCCCGAAATCTGCAACCTGTTCGGCGACCTTGCCAATATCCGCTATCTGAAACTCTGCCTCCCGGATGCGGAAATCATCGAAACCAGTCTGAAATCCCGTCCAAAATTCCTGGATACGCCCATGGACCTGGTCTATATGGGTTCTACCACGGAACGGGGGCTGGAACTTGTCGTGGAGGCGCTTTCCCCCGTCAAGGATGAATTGGTCCAGAGGATCGACGAAGGACAGCTCTTCCTCGTCACCGGCAACACGATGGACGTTTTCGGCAAGACCATGGAATCCGATCACGGACTCTCTCTGACCGGGCTCGGGCTGTTTGATACCGACGCGAAGTATTACATGCTCAAACGGCACAACAGCATGTTCCTAGGCAAGTTTGAAGACATAGAGATTGTCGGCTTCAAAAGCCTGTTCGGCATGACCCATGGCGCGCCTCAGGGAGAAGGTCTGTTCCTGACCGTGCGTGGCGTTGGCCGGAATGAAAATGAGAAAGAGGAAGGCTTCCGCCGCAATTATTTCTTTGCAACCTACCTGATCGGCCCCCTGCTGGTTATGAATCCGCCCTTTACCAGGTATCTGCTCCGGCGCATGGGCGCACCGGAAACGCTGGCGTTCTCCGAAACCATTGAAGAAGCCTATCGGCGTCGCCTGGCGGAATTCCACAGCGATTCCTTTGACCCGATCTATCACTGATCGGAAGCGAAAATGGGCTGCCTCACCAACGAGGCATTGTCATAAAAGTTGGGGCCCGGCGCATCGCCTGACCCCAACTTTAATTATAAACAGAACCTTATGCAAATATTTGTTCAAATAGTTTGAAACTTTTATAATCTGGCATCCGCTTCCTGTGGAGGCCGTCCTGGGCAAAACCCGGGGGAATATGCCGTACAATACCAATTTTTTCAAATCCATTTGGATTTGCAGATCGCGGCATCGCTGTGGTTGATGAAACGGATTATAACCGTTTTCACCAAGAAATCGTATTATACTGCCGGAAAAAGCAGCCGCATCAAGCGACTGCTTTCTCTGATTCATGGATCGGAATCCCCGACGTGGTGCCGCTGACCGGAATACTCCGGGCTTCGCCCTCCGTGACACCGCGGTCTGACCGGCATTCTGCCGGTCCGCAGCTTCGCTTCGCTTTTGCTGACGCAAAAGTGACCTTGTGTTCGAGCCTCCGGTTCTCCTCTCGGCATGGCAATACCAAAAAGCAGGACCCCCTGCGTGGGGTCCTGCTTTTTGGAAAGGTAGATCAAAAAAGATACCGGCTTCCGGCGCGGAAAACGGGGACCCCATCGAAGCCCAGCGCAGCGGGTTCGATGGGGAAAAGGAGGAGCCCCGGAGCACAGCCGAAGAAAAAGCAGGTGCGTCAAACATCCGCTTTTTCTGAGCCGTGCGGAGGGTGCTCCGACGTGGTGCCGCTGACCGGAATACTCCGGGCTTCGCCCTCCGTGACACTGCGGTCTGACCGGCATTCTGCCGGTCCGCAGCTTCGCTTCACTTTTGCTGACGCAAAAGTGACCTTGTGTTCGAGCCTCCGGTTCTCCTCTCGGCATGGCAATACCAAAAAGCAGGACCCCCTGCGTGGGGTCCTGCTTTTTGGTGCCGCTGACCGGACTCGAACCGGTACGGTATCGCTACCGGCGGATTTTAAGTCCGCTTTGTCTACCTATTCCAACACAACGGCGTACGATGGCATTCTATCACGTTTTCGGAGCTTCGTCAAGCCGGAATCGACAAAAACGGCTGCTTGAGAATCAACAAAAACGATAGCTTGAACGGCAGGCAGATTGCCGGCGCTACAATTCCTTGCCGAACAAATACTGCTCCAAATCCGCCGGGTCCGTAAAGGACAGGGCGCAGTTGGACTCCATGAACTTTCGGATTTCCGGAACGTCATAGGCCCAGCAGGCGGCGGCAAAGGGAACGCCCGCGGCCCGGGCCATATCGTAGCCGGGCTTGAGATCGTCCACCACCAGGGCCTCCTCCGGGTCAAGACCGAAGCGCTCCAAAATCTGATACAGCGCCCAGGGATCCGGCTTGCGGCGCTCCGGGGGAAGCTCCCATCCGTATATGGCGTCCGGCTCCGGCAGGCCGTTTGCGGCATAGTCCCGGCGGATATTGAAATCAAAGGAGTGGGAAATCACGCAGACCAGGCCCTCCGCCTCCTTCTGTCGGCGGATGATCCGAGCCATGCCGGGGTAAGCCGTGGGGATATGATCCCTGACGTATTCCTTCCACATCTCCACTTCCCTGCCCAGCTCCGCCTCCGTGAAGCCCAGGACGTCCCGACAGTATGACACAAAGCCCGGGTGAAAGTTCACCCGGAAATAGTCCTCCAGGGTAATGGTATGGCCGGGACGCAGCTCCGCCAGGGAGACCAAAAAGGCAGGATGGTGAACGTGCGCTGTGGAATCCATGACGGTATCGTCATGGTCCAGGATCAGGCATTTGTATTTCATCTTGTCCATATTGATATAGGATGCGGGCCTTGATCGGCCCGCATCGTTCTCCTATTACGGTTATGACAGGTTGAGGAAGAGGTTGGCAACGCCGAAGTAAACCAGCAGAGAGAGGGCGTCCACGATGGTGGTAATAAAGGGGCTGGCCATAACGGCAGGGTCAAAGCCCAACTTCTTGGCGAAGAGGGGGAGAGAACAACCCACGACCTTGGCGAAAAGAATGGTGATGGCCAAGGTGATGCAGATAACGCCGATAATCAGGAAGGGGTTGTTGCCATTGAGGTTGCCGGCAAAGTTGCCCATGATCAGATAATCTACCAGCAGGATCTTCAGGAAGCAGGCCGCCGCAAGGGAAACGCCGCAGAGGACCGCTACACGCAGTTCCTTCCAGATGATCGGGACAATGTCCTTGAATTCAATCTCATTCAGGCTCAGACCGCGGATGATGGTGACGGAGGCTTGGGAACCGGAGTTGCCGGCGGTGTCCATCAGCATCGGGATGAACGCGGTCAAAATGACCAAGGCCGCAAGTGCGTCCTCAAAGTGGGAAATGATAATACCGGTAAAGGTGGCCGAGACCATGAGGAGCATCAGCCAGGGAATACGCTTTTTCCAGATCTCGAAGGGGGTCATGCTCATGTAGGGCTTCTCCGAGGGGATGATAGCGGCCATCTTTTCGATATCCTCGGTGGCCTCTTCTTCCATGACGTCCATGGCGTCATCGAAGGTGACGATACCGACCAGGCGGTTTTCGGTGTCCACCACGGGGAGGGCCATGAAGTTGTACTTGGAGAACATCTGGGCGACCTCTTCCTGATCGTCGTGGGTGTTCACGGAGATGACCTTCTCGATCATGACCTCCTGAATGCGCTTGTCATCGTCGTCACAGAGCAGCAGGTCCTTCACCGTGACCACGCCGATCAGGGTGCGGTCCTTGGTGACGTAGCAGGTGTAGATGGTCTCCTTGTCGATGCCGGTGCGGCGGATCCGAGTTATGGCCTCCGCAACGGTCATTTCGGGGCGAAGGGAGATATACTCCGTGGTCATGATGGAACCAGCGGAGCTCTCCGGATAGCGCAGGATCTCATTGATGGACTGACGCATTTCCGGGTCGGCCTGACTCAGAATTCTGCGGACCACCGTGGCGGGCATCTCCTCAATGATGTCCACGGCGTCGTCCACAAAGAGCTCATCCAGAACTTCCTTCAGCTCGGAATCCGAGAAGCCGCGAATCAGCAGCTCCTGGGCCTCCTGGTCCATCTCGACAAAGGTATCTGCCGCCAACTCCTTGGGAAGCAGACGGTAGAGCAGGGGCAGGCGTTCCTCCTCCATCTCGTTGAAGATGGCGGCGATGTCCGCAGGGTTCATGGTGATGAGAATCTCCCGCAGGGTGGAATATTTCTTTTCCGCCAGCAGCTTGCGCAGAGTATTCTCAATGATTACGGTGTGTTCTGCCATTGGGGTTCCTCCTTTTCAATTCTTCTTGATTGGCCGCCGCGTCTCGCGGAGACCGGTTCGGGAATATGAAAAGCAGGCACTTGGCCGAAACTACTGGAACTCCCCGGCACACAAGGGAATTCCGTCTATGGGACTTCGGCCGGATGTGCCGCCGCTACTCCCTGCGTCCATGGTCGTTCACTTCCTTTTATCCTCAAATTTGCGATTCACGCGCTTTTTATATCTTATCCAAAAACGCAAAAAAAGTCAAGGAAAAACATGCGTGAATTCCCGGTCGATTGCAAGATTTTTTTAGACCTGTCAGCTCTGCGTCCGCAAGGCTTCCGGCTCACAGTATTCTCCGTATTCACAGCCGATGTGGGTCGCCTCCACCTCGTCTACAAGGGTCAGCATTCCCCCGTTCTTTTCGTACAGTCTGACGGTTCCCCAGCCGTTGCCGCCGTTCCAAAGGCGGTTGTGACGCTTGGCTCCGTCCGGGGCCTCATAGTTCACCAGGAGCATATCCCGCTTTCGGCACCGAACCTCGGTTTCCATGACCGCCTGGTAGTTTTCCTGTCGGACGTGCCAAATTACCTCGTCTCCCTGTTCCTCAAAAGAGAACTCCGTCTTCACCATCAGGTGCAGCTTGGAGAAATTGAAGTCATACTCTTTGCCCTCGTAATAAAACACCCCCAACAGGCGGCGGTCCAGGGGGACAAAGTAGATTTTCGGCCGCCCTCCGCCGATGTCAAACACACTGTTTTGCAGCGGCTGCCCGGTCTTTTTGCTCACCAGGCAGTTGGAGGAGAGCCAGACCCAGGGGCTGGTGAAGTCCCGGCCCCAGTTCTTGTCCGCATAGCCGAAGCTGCGCTCCGGCGTCACCTGATACTTCCGACCATTGCAGGTGACGGTGCCGCTGAAGGCCGTTTTCATGCCCTCCGCGTGCCAGTACATGGCAAAGGCCTCAACGTCCCGCAGGGGCTTGCTGGCGCCATAGCCCACGTTGAAGGCAATCTGCTTGTCCAGCTTCAGATCCCAGCTCATGCTGCCCGCGTCGCACATCCATTCCGGGTGCGCCTTAGCCTCCGCCTCGCTGATCTTAACGCTGCCCCGCAGGGCGGTTTCCGAGGCAAAGCAGTCCCCCGCCTCCACCTCATAGGGGGCGTCGCCGTGGATGCGGGTCTTCTTCAAGGAAAAAAACCGATGCAGTTGGCAGCGGTCCTCTCCCCAGCAGCCCGCCTTCACCATCAAATAGGAGGGGCGTTTCTTGGCCTCCCGGTTGGCGGGAAGCTGGCCGAACACAGGCTCATCCTCCGCCAGGGCGGGGTTACAGATAAAAAACTCCACAAAAAACGCCCTGTCCTCACCGGTCTCGGCGTCCTGGGCGGTGAAGGAATGCCACCACCAGTCATAGCCCAGATGGGCCAGGGGCCCGTGAAGCATAAAGGCGTTTCTGTTCGGATCGTGCTGATTGAACATGGGTTCGTTTCCTCGATTCTGTTTAGTCAATGCGCTGTATCGAATCACCGGCTGTCCGGCCTGTCGATGCGGTAGTACTTAAAATCTCCATCCGTGCGAAAATTACGGAAGCCCAGCTTTTCCAGCACGTGCTGGCTGCGGGTGTTGGGCAGGATCGTGTCGGCGTACAGGACGGGGACGTTCAAGCTTTCAAAGGCGTATTTCACCGCCAGCCGCTCCGCCTGGGTACCGTAGCCCTTGTCCTTCCAGGCGTTGTTTTTCATGCAAATACTAAGTGTGGCGGATATGCCAGGCTCGATGTTTTTGAAAATGACCTCGCCCGCCATCTCGTCTCCCACCATAATGGCCAGGCAGACGCGCTCCCGCTCCCGCTGCCGCCGGATATAGGCCTCCACCCACGCTGGGGAGTAGACAAAGGGCTTGCATTCGCTCCTGTCCAGAAAAAGTTCCGGGTCGTTTTCATATTCTTTGTAGTAGGCGTGGTACATTTCGTCGGTGAAGGGCCGCAGGCTGACGGGCGGGTTTTCTCCCGCGGCAGACGCAGCAGGGGAGACCCTCTCGTCTGTGACGATGTGCTCGATCCCCTTG
>JAEEGL011716587.1_pt1 | contig 30510 bp, 22 predicted proteins | sample 9134231 | NCBI WGS metagenome assembly JAEEGL01 (sample SAMN16246548, study PRJNA631951) | gut metagenome | biome: gut microbiome; feature: rumen; material: fiber-attached | host: Bos | place: Iran: Karaj | collected 2018-10 | reverse complement strand
TTTCTTTTCGTCAAGAAGGGAGACCATCTTGTATTCGCCGGTCATATCGTCAATGACAGGTGCGCCGGTCTTGTCCTTTTTGATGTAATCCTCGTACTGGTTGAAGTAGCCCTTGATACCCCAGGGATCGTTCTCCCGGACGAGCTTCGGCATATTGCGGTCCTGAAGGGACTTCTCATAAGCCTTTATTTCCTCGGGATCCGGCTGCTTGACGCGCTTGTTCTTCATCATCCTGCGTAGAAGCTGAAGGTTGGGCTCACTGAGGTAGGATTTTACATTGCTTTCCATCTCATTTCCGAATATGTACTTCCCGTTGGAAGTCTTTGCCAGCATATTCTTCATGGTATAAAACTCGGGATGCATGGCCATATAATACTCGCCGTCATAATATTTCTTATTGATGGGATCCTTCTTGATAGCCTCCTGATGTTCCGCTCTTTGTTTCTTTTCGACGTCACGGTCACCAAAGATCTTTTCCTGGATATCCTTAATGTCTTCATTTATGTCGATCTCATCCATTGAATTCTCGAAAGTACCATTTAAAAGCTGATGGAATACCCTGCCGTTGTTGCAGGCTTTCCAGCTAGCCTCTCCTGTAAGGGCGCCCAGCTCATGGAACTCATCCACATCAAAATCGTATCTGCCTTCGTTATTATTCTCGCCAAAAAGCTTCCTCAGATCGTTAAGGGACTTCTCGCCTTCATCGATATTGCAGGCCATTACTGCCCCCATCAACTCAATACGAAGCTTGGTAGTAACCTGCATAGCCAGATCTGCGGGATGCATGAGCAGGATCTTGTAACCTACGGAATTGGCAATGCGCTTGACATTTGCAAAGACACCTGCGATCTCCCTCATGGCCATTTCTTTGAAAGCGCTCTCATAAAAGGCAACTGCCTCGGGATCGTCCTTGATCTTGTCCCACTCGATGCTATCCTGGATCTTCAAGGTGGTAAGCATCTCCTTCATTTCCATAGTGCTTTTGCGGTAACTGCTGCAGTTAACAAAACCCAGGTAAGAACGACTCCAGTTATCCGATACATCAATGGATTCCAGATATTTATCCTTGCCGCCCACAAATGTGGGCGAAGCACCATGAACGCCGCTCTTAAGCATTTTAGGGAATTCCTTTCTATAGAAATTATTCAGTTCCTGACGCCCCTCTTTTTCAACTTCATATTCATGGGCAAGCTCGTTTGCATTGCCCCTCATAAGAGCTGCAGCAAAATGAGCTCTGGGATCCTCATTGTGATCCTTGAGGTTTGTCAGAGAAAGGGATTCCTTCAGCCACTTGGGAGCCACGCTGTAGCGCTGATCCTCCAGCTTAAGGAGTGCCTTGCGCTGAATTGCAAGAGCTTCAATAGGCGGCATGGGCACGGTGCTTTCCGGATCAAAGGCATTCTTTATATCCGTAGCAAAGGTCTCGGAATATTTAAGGAGCTTGCGAAGACGTTCTGTCTCAAAGTCGTCCTTTTCGTTTGCCTCGGTGGAAATATCAGCGCCTTCTTTGTTAATATAAGTTTCATCTTCTATCACAAGACGTCTGGTCCTGAAGTAATTTGAGATAGAAGTCAGCTTGTTGAGACGGTCGATGATCAGCTTGCCCTCTTCGCGCTCTTCTCTCAGGTATTTAATATAGTTGTCGCCACCGGCTTCCTGAACGAAATACTGGAATGCGTCAACGGCTCTTGAAACCTTCTCCAGCTCTGCAGCGTTTTTAGCTATAGCGTGATCGGAGCTCACATCATATTTAGAAAGATCCAGCTTCATAAGTTCAGCTGTCATAAGGTTAAGGGCTGTGAAATTGACCCTGTCCACGTCTTTCTGTTTGCCCACCTTTTTCAGCTTTTCAGCCTCAACCTTGGACTGTGAATAGGTCCTTATCAGCTGCTCAAGCTGCTTCTGGTCAGCATTCAAGAAGGCAAACTCCGAGAACCTCTCATAGGTCACATAGTTAACCTTTTTCTTTACATCGAGAGGTACCATCTCGCGGAAGCGGATGCGGTTATCAACGGATGCCCTGAAGTTAAGGTCGAGACGCTTTGCGTTGCGCTGCTTTTCCTCAACAGTCAGGATACTCTTGTCAAGGGTAACGTTGGCAAGGATCTGCTGCTGTCTTTCTGCCTCGATCTCAGCCTGACTCTTAAGCTTCTCCATGGCTTCATTCATGGATCTGTGTGCAATTGCGGCGTTGATCTGAGCCTTCCTCTTGATCTTGTTGGCAGCCTTCATCTTGCGGCGCTTTATGCTGTACTCCTGCTTCTTGTTAAGTTTCCTTTTATGTGTATCTACTGCATCATCGCCTGCTGCCTGTGCGTCCTGTGCTTCCTTTTCAGCCTCCTGCTGCCTGCGCTGCTCCTCTTCCTGCTGCTTCTTAAGCTTCTCCTGGCGCTCCTTCTCCTTGGCAGCCTCTAGTTCTTTGCGATTTTTCTCTTCTTCAGCGCGAAGTCTCTGCCTCTCTTCCTCAAGCTTCTTTCTCTCTATTGCTGCCTTGACCTCATCCTCAGCGTGTTCAAAGAGATCTCCGGCCTCGACAGAAAGCTTGTCATTAACCTTTTCTATATCCTTGTTAGCAAAACGGTCAGCTACGCTATTGAAAGCGTTCATTCCGTAGCGGATCTTATTCTGGAGTTCAAAGTCTCCGCCAAAGGAGCTGCCCTCAGGGAATCTTGCATCTGAGGTAAGCTTCCTATACTCGGCATAAAGATCCTGCATCTGACCTGCCAGCTTTATCTTTGCATAGCGAGTGTCGATCTTGCCGTTGTAACGTGTGCCTTCCTTGATCTCAAAGTCCTCGGCATCGAATACCAGCATGAACTTAAGGATATCCTCCATAACGGAAACCTTTTTCATGAACTCTTCCTGAGTGCAGTTTGCGGTATCAATTGAAAGGACCTTTGCAGTATCAAAGGTATTTTCAGCGTTAGCATCATCCTTGACGAGACGAAGGTTAGAAACCAGGTTCATCACGTTATCACTGATGGTGATATTTTCCTTCTGTGCCCTGTAGATCAGGTATGCATCATTATTCTCGCGGTATACATCATAGTCGCTCTGGTGCTTCTCAAGGGTAGCAGCATCCATCTCCTTGGAATGAATAACGGAGTCGATATGCGCTGCTGCTTCGGGCTCGCCCTTTGCAAGAAGGGGCCAAAGCTCAACAAGGCCCTTCCACAGTTCAAAGGCATCCTCGCGGTCCTTGCCTATGCAGATCTTTCTCAGATCGGCAAGCTTCAAAGAGTTCATGTTGGGTGCAAAAGAGTCGCCACTATCGAGTCTGAAGCCGAAATTATGGAAGTCTGCCATTACCTTTGAGTTAACAAGGCGGGCATACTTTTCGATGTAAGCAACCTTATTCTCATAATCCGCCTTAAAGGCTTGGATCTCTTTAACTTCCTCCGGTGTCAAAGGTACAGTGGTAGCATTGGCATGCTTCTCAAGCTCGTCGCACTGAAGACGGGCCTGCCTGATCTCGTTGATATTTTCAAGCACCTCTTTGCGGGAAAGCTCGGTAAAAGGCTTCGTAAACTTGGAGATCATCTTAATGGCTTTGTTTATGCCTGCCTGGCTCTTGATCTCCTCGCCCTTCAGATCCTTCTGCCTGTCAAAAGCCTTCTTTATCTCATCCTCCTCCAGGATTGACTTGAAACCGGCGTAGAAGTAGCGGTATTTGTTGGTGTTGAGAGTATCCGAGATGTTTTCACCGATCTTGACGCCGGTTGACCGGAAGTTCTTTGCCGAAAGTTGGCCCAAGAAGGCTATGTTCAGCTGTTCTCCTGCAGGGTGAGTGAAGAGATCCGAATCAATGATATTACCATCTTTGTAAAGCTCCCTCTGCTGTGTATCTTCTATGGTATCCAGATCTTCCAGCGTAACCAATTCCGCATTGTCTACCATCATTGCAGCATTCATTGAGGTTATATACTGGGAATAGGTTGCGAGCATATCCGAAACAGCACGGATCTCACTATCTTCCTCCTGTGAAAGAGGGAAGCCCAATTTATTCAGCTCAGCCTTTTGCTCATCAGTAACAGCGGGGTTGTCGTATTCTTTCTGTATCTGATTTAGGATCTTGTAGATCTCATTTGCTGCATTGGTAAAAACGCTCTTTTTCTGATAATTTTCAAAGAGTTTTTCCTCTGAAGATGTATCATAAAACAAAGAGTAATCCGTATGCAAAAAGTCATCCAAAACAGCACGGTAAGCACCAAACTTCTTTACCACATCCTTGCTCTGGATGTCCTTTACCAGCTGATCGGCCTCTTCCTTGGTACGCTCCCTCTCCTCGAATTTGAATCCGGTCACATTGCCGTCTTTATCAGTTATCGGGATGCGCTTGACCGCTGTGGCCTTACCGTAACCCACAACTCCTTCAAAGTGACGAACATCTCCACCTTGCTTTACAAGCTCCTCAGGGAAATGGACCATGTTTTCCACGTTCTGAGCGCCACTTGCCAGATATCTCTTGAAGGATGTACGCTTTTCAATAAGCAAACGACGAGCCTCAAGCTCCTCGTTGGTAGCCTGTCGGCCGCCGTGCATTGCCTCGTAGAACTGTTTATATGTATCCAGATTTCGCTCGGAGCGATTGTCTAAAATTTCTTTAGCCTCTTCTATCTGCTGCTCCCTTGTCTTGCCGTAGCCTGTAAGTCCCTCCAGAGGCTGAATCGGAACCTGGCCTGCCAAGACATTGAGACGGGTTTCATAAATCTCCCTCTGCATGTTCATGACCAGGAGCTGAGACTTGATCTTTTTGATCTCGTTATAATCCTTGGCATAACCAAACGCAATAAGGCGGTTGGCGTCATTGACCATGATCCGATAGTCAACGTCCACAAACTGCCTGATCTCGTTATCTGTAAGAAGTTCGAAATCTCCTACCTTGCTGAGATCCGGAATATTGTATTCCATGATCTTTTTGAAGCAAAGCTCCGCATCCTTTTTGCGGTTTTCCTGAGTATCCTCAGCCTTGCTTGAAACGAAATGCTTGAACTCCTCTGTGGGACGGGAGTGACGGACAATGTAATCCTTGCTCTGACGCTCCTTGATGATGGACTTGGCGCCTTGCTCAATAGTTGCCCAATCCGCACTCTGGTAGGCAGCTTCAAGCCCTGCCTCTTTTTCCTGTCTCTTTCTGGTACGGCTTCTAAGGGTGTCGACTTCTACTTCACCCTCTGCTTCTACCGTCTCTCTTCCCAGTGCCTCTACATATCTGAAAACGTTGGTGTCTTCACCATAAGCTTCCCGAAGTGTTAAAAGCTGCTTATCCATCTGGTCGAGATATTCGGAGCGGACATCTGTCTTCAAAAACTGGCTGATATTGTTGAGGATGTCGGCAACTTCCCTTTTACGATCTGCACTCTTGAACCACTTGCCCTCATTCTTGTAAAGATAGCTCACACCGGCATTATAAAGAAGAGCCATGGCCTGAGCTGCCTGGGCATCATTTTCCGCGTCCTTAAGCTGCTGAGCCATTTCCTTAACAGGAGCTGAAGTCTCAGCCTTGACCTTGCGCCAGCTGCTGACCTGGTCAAGAAGACCGTCAAGAGCCTTGGGAAGAGGCTGTCTTCCCTTGTCAGCCCTCTTTCTGGAGGTTAGCTTTTGCCTGATCAACACAGGAAGGGGCTCCGGCATATTGCTGTTGACCTTCTTGATGGTAACCTGAAGGTCATGCTGACGCTTCTGCTCCTCCTGCAACGGAGCCTGAGGAGGCTGATTTGCGCCATTTTGCTGTTTTCCTTCCTCCTTGTAGTCATGCTGAAAGATCACGTCCTGAGCCTGCTTTTGCTCCTCAATGGGGGCAAGAGGGGCATGCTGGGGCGCCTTGATCTCTATGGGCTTTTTCTGTTCCTGAAGATCTCCTATATGTTCGCTCATCTATTCTTCTCCTTTAAGATTTCTACTGCGCTCAGAATGACACCGTGGGACAGTTTAATGATGGTTCGCATATTCTACCATAGACTGTCCTACACCCTGTCTACACAAAAATCAGCCTGCATAGTAAAGCATCTCGAAAAGATCCTCCTCCGGAACACCGTTAACCTCATGAGGGTATTCCTGAGTGAAATGGAAGCGCAGAAGCTGTCCGCCCTCATTGTTGAGCCACGCATCAACAATAGCGTCTCCCTCAAGACTGAAGCTTCCGTTGGTACGATAAAGGATGAGATCACTGCCTACGGGAACGCCTACATCTTTCTTTGTCACATTGCCCTCTTCATCCACCTCATCGGCAGTCACTTCCGCCTTGGTATGGAGCGTTATGTTACCGGAAACCATAAAGTACTTATCATCTGAAGTAAGGGTTCCGTCATCGTTCATATGGTAGGTCTTACGGCCACTGTAAGTAGCCATAAAATCCATATGCTCCGCAAGGGGCATAGCCTCGGGATCTGTAAGGGCATAGCCTGCATATTCATAGAAGTCTTCTTCCTCAACCCAAAGGCTTACCCAAGGCTTGTACCAGAGAGTATCCTTTTCCGTCAGCTTTCCGCCCTCAATGTCACAGATCGTCATGAAACTATAGTCGTTTTCCACAGATCCCCTGACAAATACATAGTTTTTGCCGCCTGCGGTGTTAACGTAATAAAGAGTTACCTCATCGCCGGTGGTGTACTGAGACAGCTTATACTCTTCTTTTCCGGCATTAACGCTGATCTTGATAATGCCCTCATAGTCATTGCCATCCTCGTGGCTTACATATGCATATACGCTATCCAGATTTCCGTCACCGTCCAGATCGAAGGTTCCGCCGGGCGTGATAAAAGGCTCCTCCTTATCCGGAACGTACTTTTCATCTATAATTCCCGACAGCTCGTCATAGGTAAAGGTCAGATCCTGGGCGCCTGCTGCATAGGTGGCAAAATCATAGGGCTGGAAGTAGAAGGTCACACATACGGGATCAAGCGTAAACTGAAGCTCCGCCTCCCCATCAACATATGATCTGAGACCTTCATCCGCATTAAACTGCTCAAACTCGGACTCAAGATCCGCATACTCGCTGTGGAGCTTATTTTTAAGAAGCTCATAAAGCTTGTCGGAATCCTTAAAAGCAACCTTTGAAGTGATCTTCTCCCCGGTGGCTACGTCATAGTTTTCGCCGTATGTGCCGTAAATACCATGGGCTCCACCCATATAGCTGTAAAAGCCCGATCTGGCGCACAGCACCTTTTCATCACTTCTCAATACCTTAAGGGAGCGCTCGGAGGTCCAGGTGGTATCCTCAAACATCTCCGGAGTATCCTTGTAGGTCTCAAGAGCGTTGTTAGCCTCCATCTCCTTTTTCATCTCGGCCTCTACCTCAGCAGCTGCCTTTTCCAGAGTCGCATCAAGCTGCGGAAAAGCACTGCTGCACTCCTTTGCAAGATGAAGGGTATCACAGGACATGCTTTCAAGCATTTGATAGCTTTCGGGAGTCGCAACATAATCATAGTAATTGACCACAACGGCCTGTGGACGGCTTGATGCTTCCTCCGGCTCAGCCGCCTGCTCCTCCTCTGCCGGTTCCTCCTCAGCAGGCTCGGCCTCTTCCTGAGTCTCCTCGGTCTTGTCCGGCTTCTCCGACTTGGGCAATGAGCATGCACTGAAAAGTGTTACACTAAGTGCACCTGCAAGAATGATGGAAAGAATGCTTTTTTTCATAGCTAAGTCCTTTCTTTTAAATCACTGAGCCGACTCAGCGGCTTAGTTTATATAACTCTTCATCTGTCAAAGGGCGAAAAGCCCCTTCAGGTAAGTCAGGATCCAACAAAAGCAAGCCCATAGATAGCCTTTTTAGATAGATAACCTCTGCACCGATAGCGGAAAACATCCTTTTTATCTGATGATAGCGACCCTCACGGATAACAACCTCCGCTTCTGAGATCTCGCCGCTGCTTTTAATATGTAATTCCGCAGGCATTGTGGGCGTATCATCTCCGATATCAATGCCTTTTTTAAACAATTCAACGTCAGATCCTTTCAGTTCGCCTTTTACCCTCACCAGATATCGCTTATCTACGTGATGCGCAGGTGATAAAAGCTTGTGAGCAAGCTCGCCGTCATTGGTCAAAAGTAAAAGTCCTACCGTATCCTTGTCCAAACGGCCGGCCGGAAAGATGCCCTTACGGACGGTTCCGTCCAAAAGATCCAAAACCGTACGTTCCCTGGGATCCTCTGTCGCACTTACAACCCCCGGCGGTTTGTTCATCATATAATAAACAAACTCACTGTACCTTACAGATTCCCCCGACAATTTCACGTCATCATCCTCCGAAACATGAAACCCCGGGTCTGTAACAGTTTTTTCACCTACGGTCACCTGACCGTTCTTTATAAAGGTCTTGACTTCTTTTCGGGTGCCAAACCCCATATCTGCAAGATATTTGTCTATTCTCATTATAATTCAACAAAGAGATGCCGGTGTTATCGGCATCTCTGTTATTATCTCAATATGAATGATATTTACGTAGTTCTATACCCCTGCGAAAAGCTTTTCGATCTCCTCAGGAGTCAGCATCTTGTTGGGATCGCCCTCCGGCTCCGGTGCAGGCGCCGGCTCAGGCGCGGGTGCTGTATCTCCGCCTGCTGCCCCTGCAAAAAGGGCTGCTATCTGGTCAGGATCAAGCTTTGCATTAGGATCCGCAGGCATCTCAGGTGCCGGTGCGGGTTCAGGCTCGGGTGCGGGTGCTGCATCTCCGCCTCCTGCTCCTGCGAAAAGAGCCGCTATCTGGTCGGGATCAAGCTTAGCATTGGGATCTGCCGGCATCTCAGGTGCCGGTGCCGGTTCAGGCTCGGGTGCAGGTGCTGCATCTCCGCCTCCCGCTCCTGCGAAAAGAGCCGCTATCTGATCGGGATCAAGCTTAGCGTTGGGATCTGCCGGCATCTCAGGTGCCGGTGCCGGTTCAGGCTCGGGTGCAGGTGCTGCATCTCCGCCTCCCGCTCCTGCGAAAAGAGCCGCTATCTGATCGGGATCAAGCTTTGCGTTGGGATCTGCCGGCATCTCAGGTGCCGGTTCGGGCTCCGGTTCCGGCTCAGGTTCGGGCTCCGGCGCAGGCTCCGGTTCCGGTGCAGCCTCAGGCTCTGCCGCAGGCGCCTCTTCCGCTACAGCCTCAAGTGCTGAAAGATCCATATCTTCAAGTGCTTCGTCAGGGATAGAATCCGGAGTGATGGAATCAACCTCCTCAAGAGCTGCCATTGCCGCATTAAGAAGGTCTCCTGCCTCTCCTTCAGCGGGGGCATCCTCACCTGCCGCCTCCAGATCTCCAAGATCCATGGAAGCGATATCATCAAGACTAAGATCTGCCTCTGCTCCTGTATCCTCCCCAAGATCCAATCCACTATCAAATCCTGTATCAAGATTCTCATCGAATCCACCCAGATCACTGCCCATATCCGGTGTTCCAAAGTCTGCCGAAAGATCAGGCATAGGAGCTGCCTGGCTCATAACCGGTGCAGGTGCAGATGCCATTGCTCCTCCGGGAACCGGCTGCTGCATAGCCTGGACAGCCATCATAACGGGCTGCTGCATGGACAGGCTTCTCTGAGTCTGCTCTATGGCGGCAATGCTCTGTCTCATGCTCATGATATTATTATTCATAACACCCAGCTCACGGCGAAGCTCATCCGTCTTACCGCCGATCTCCCTGCGGGTGTCCTCAAGCATCTTGGCCTGTTCCTTGAGGATCTCGGAACTGCTCTGTACCTGTTTGCTCTCCAGATCCTTGACCTGCATGGCCAGAACCTCTGTTGATGCCATGAGTGCGTCAGTGTTTTCCTTATTTCTATTGATAGTTACCTTTGTCAGGGCCTTCTGGGCATTGACCAGATCATCTGAAGGCGCCGTCGCCTGCTCCTCAAGAGCATCCAATCTGTCCTGCAACTCATCAAAGCTTTTGCGGATAATTAAATAAGAAGCTTTCTGAGCCTTGTACAGTTCTTCAAACTCCTCACGCTCTCTGGATTTGTTGAACTGATTGATATTGATCATGGAATTGATCATAAGGAAAAGATCAATTACAAAAAGAACCGCCACTCCGGCAATGACCGGTATCTGGCTACGCTGCTCCAGAAGCATGAAAGCCTCCGTGATCACCAGAAGTACACCGATAATACCTGTCGCGATCAGGATCATCCTGTCCTTTCCTATGGAAGGGCGTATTGTGTCCTTTTCATTTTCCATGGAGAATCCCCCTTTTGTAGACGTTGTATGACACGTACTGATCAATATGTCTATATATAGTACCCATATAGTATAAAGATACACTATTCACTCTCAAAAAGCAAACAAAAAAAGCGTGTCGCCTATGGACGGTACGCTTTTTTGACAACGAAAAAACGCAATCTCGTGCGAGATTGCGCCTTCCACCAGGTATCGTTTGTCGCCTCAACTTTTCCTGTACCCCTATACTAGCACTTTCATTTTGAGGGGTCAAGTACATTTTGTTAAAAAAATGTAATAATTTACAGCCAGCTTTTGACCTTTTTGTATATACCTTCTGCATCAAGCTCATACTTATGAAGAAGCTCAAGAGCAGGGCCCGACTCGCCGAATACGTCCTGAACGCCGATGCGTAAAAGGGGTGTGGGAGCCTTTTCACAAAGGACCTCTGCAACCGCACTTCCAAGGCCGCCGATAACGGAATGCTCCTCAATTGTAACAATTTTGCCTGTCTTCTTAGCAGCAGCTACAATAAGCTCCTGATCAATGGGCTTGATGGTGTGCATGTCTATAACCTGTGCTTCAATACCGTCTGCAGCCAGCATCTTGGCAGCCTCAACGGTCTCAGCAACTTCAAGTCCTGTAGCGATGAGAGTAACGTCGCTGCCCTCACGAAGGGTGATACCCTTGCCGATCTCAAACTTGAAAGTCTCAGGATCATTGATAACAGGCACTGCAAGACGTCCAAGCCTGATATATACAGGTCCGTCATACTCATATGCTGCACGAACTGCAGCACGGGTCTCTACATCATCTGAGGGATTCAGAACGATCATGCCGGGAATGCCGCGCATAAGGTTAAGATCCTCGATGCACTGATGTGATGCGCCGTCCTCACCGACTGAAATTCCGGCATGAGAAGCAGCGATGGTCACATTAAGTCTGGAATATGCTACGGTGTTGCGGATCTGCTCATAAGCACGTCCGGTTGCGAACATTGCAAAACTGGAGCAGAAAACCCTGTTGCCACAGGATGCGATACCTGCTGCAACATCCACCATATTTGCCTCCTGAATACCGCAGTTGATATGTCTTTCAGGAAACTCTTTTCTGAAAACGCCTGTCTTGGTTGAATCAGCAAGGTCAGCGTCGAGAACAAAAAGTCTGTCGTCCTCACGTCCAAGCTCTACCAGAGTTGCACCGTAACTGTCTCTTGTTGCTATCTTTTTACTCTCCGCCATGACTACACCTCCTTTGCGTTAAGCTCTGCCATAGCGCGAGCATACTCGTCATCATTGGGTCCCTTGCCGTGCCATCCGGCTTCATTTTCCATAAAGGACACTCCCTTGCCCTTGACAGTTTTCATAATGATCGCTGTAGGTTGCCCCTTAGTAGCCTTTGCCTCGGCAAAAGCACTCCGAAGCTGCGCAATATCATTGCCATCAGCAACCTCGATCACATGGAAGTTAAATGCCTCAAATTTGGCACCGATAGGATAGGGTGAATTGACCGTATCGATAGGTCCGTCGATCTGAAGTCCGTTGTTATCAACGATAACGCAGAGATTGTCCAGCTTGCGGTAGCCTGCCAGCATCGCTGCCTCCCATACCTGACCCTCCTGGATCTCACCATCTCCAAGAAGTGTGTATACCCTGTAATCCTTGTTGGCGATCTTGCCGTAAACAGCCATACCTGTTGCAACGGAAACGCCCTGGCCCAGAGAGCCTGTGGATGCGTCGATTCCGGGAGTTGCATTCAGGCAGGGATGACCCTGGAGCATAGCCCCTACGTGGCGAAGGTTCTTAAGCTCCTCTACAGGGAAAAATCCGCGAAGTCCCATAGCTGCATAAAGTCCCGGAGCCGTGTGGCCCTTGGAAAGAACGAATCTGTCACGATCCTCCTTATCCGGATCAGCCGGATCGATGTTCATTTCTTCAAAGTAAAGGTAAACAAAAGCCTCTGTTGCGGAAAGTGATCCGCCCGGATGCCCCGACTTTGCAGCGTGGGTACCCTCAATAATCCACTTGCGCACTTCAAGTGCCTTTGCTTTAAGTTCCTGATCTGTCATAATTCTCCTCTCTTACGCTTGTTATCCTTCTATCTTTAACACCTCATCTAAAGAAATGAGCATGATATTTTTAATTGTTGCTGCAACAGTACGGGCATTTTCCTCAAATCCTGTCTTGGAGAAGATAAGGTAAAAGGCCGCCTTGCCCTTGGCTGAAAGATGCTTGGTAAGCTCGATCAGCTCCTTGAGATCAGCCATGCCCACCTGGGCATCTCTATAGAAGCAACGGGCAAAGATCATGGTGTCCTCACCATTGCTCTGGCCGGTAGCCACAAGATCAAAGCCCTGAGTGGTGCCGTGCTCCTCGTCATTTTCCCACCAGTTTCCGATGCGATCGATGGTAAATGGCAGCTTGTCAAGCTCGCAGGCGCGCTTCAGATAATCGCCGCACATCTGGATAAATACCGGCTCCATGAAACTCTGAAGGCCCGGCATGATGTGCTCTTCCAAAAGTGTATCCACACGCCTCTTATAATAAAGATGAATATTGGGAACTACCAGCTGGTACCAGAACCGATCCGCAAAATGTACGATGGAATAGCGGGTCTTGCGCCTGTTGGTAGGCTCTGTTACAGGGTTTTCCTTGGTAACGATGCCAATGGACATAAGCGTGTTGAGATACGGTACAACTACGTCCTTGGGCTTCCCAACCTCGGCCGAGAGCTCGTTAACGCGATTCTTGCCCTCTGCGAGAGCAGTAAGCAATCTGTTGTAATAACTCATCTCACGAAGTTCTGACTGGATCGTGCGCTCCGGCATGAGAAGAGCCTCATTTTCATCCGGAAGATAGATACGCTCGATGGTCCTGGAAGTTGAATCTGCCGCCCACTTAAGGTAGTGAGGAATGCCTCCGGTTACGCCGTAATACTCGGCAGCCTGCGAACTCTCCACCCCGGGGAAAAAGCCAAGGGCCTCATAATAAGGCAGAGGGCCAAGCTCCATGTGGGTTTTCTCGACGTCTTTCCAGGGCGACTTCTTGGCAAAAACAAGCTTGTCCATATGCAGGTAGGCATCAGAGATGAGGATCAGTTTGATCCGGCCGTCTGCCCACTGTCCCTGAACAAACTCCACCAGCGTCTTGTCAAAAGAAGAGTCCGCCTTGGCAAAATTCGGATAGTGATCTATTGCAAAGATCAACCTCTCCTCGGACGCCATATTGGCAAGTGCCTCCAAAAGTTCCGGTAAACTGTAGCCATCCTCCTCAAGACCCATGGCATGAGCAAGAATAGATAACTCCTGATCTGCCGTGGTAGGATAGGCCGTAAATAAAAGGCCTCTGCGGCCCCTGATAAATTCCTTAACGATGGCTGTCTTGCCGATACCTGCGCGACCGGTAATGGTCATGACATGGCAGGTGTCACTCTCTGCAAAACGTGCCAGCTCTGCTAATTCTTTAGTTCTTCCGATCAATTAAGTTCGCTCCTTCTATATGTCCGCCCGGAGCAGAATGATTCCGCTCAACTTGCCCGTATAGTGTATCACGTTTCAACTCTTTATACAATTTGTAATTTTAGACAATCTGAATTATAATGAATTAAGGTCTTGACCGCATATTGCCAACAAACACTTATACGATAAAGGAGGCGTCATATGCCGGGATTCAGAGCTCACCACATTTTTGGAGATCAGGTTGTAGGGAAACTCCCTGCGGGATATGCTTCCACCTGTATCAAGCGTCATCGCTGCGTATACAATCTGGGGCTCCAGGGACCGGATCTTTTTTTCTATGCCGTTCCCTCACATCTTGTTCACAAAGAAAATATCGGCGCTACCATGCACCATGAGAAAACAACCGCCTTTGTAAAGGCTCTTATCCGTGCACAAAAAATGCTCCGCAATCCCGAGTATCGAGCTATTGCAGAGGCCTATATCTGCGGTTTTATCGGACACTACACTCTGGACACCAATGCGCATCCTTACATACATTACCGCTCCAAAAAGACCGAAGCAGAGTCAAAGACCCATGTTTTTGGAAGTCACCTTCAGTTGGAGACCGATCTGGATGCAGTGATAATGAAGCACTATCAGCACAAACATATTGCTGATTTTTCTTGTGCGGATGCCATCAGTCTCAGCAAGTCCGAGCGCTTTGCGGTAGCCATTCTGCTTCACTTTGCTATCCGCAAGGTCTATCCACAGATCACTCTTCATATAATCGAGATCTTTCATGCTATCTGGTCAACCAGGCATCTTTTCCGGATCATCGTAGATCCCAGTGGTTCCAAAAAAGCATGGCTGCGCAAGTTTGACCAGCGGGTTTTCGGGTATTCATACCTCTCGGGAATAGTTGCAAGCGATCATATCAGGTTCCGTGATCCGGCAAATCTTCGCCATAAATTATGGAAAAATCCCTGGGACACACAGCGTATCTCCAGGGAAGACTTTTTCTCAGTATTTGAAAGGGCTCAGGTGGACTACCTGAGGCGCCTCAACCTTTTTATTTCCAGAGACATAGATGGATTATGCGAGGATCTGGGGTCTCTGTCCTACGACACGGGACTTCCGGCTACTCTACAATGAGTTTGACGCCGGAAACCTCGGCAACCGTAACCGTCTCACCCTCTGCTATTATACGTTCGGGATCGCGTGCACGTGCTGTCCACTCCAAACCGTTGTGGATAGCGCGCCCGGTCTCTTTTTTATTGTCTATAACCTCTGTCACCCGCACCTGGCTTCCTATTATCTCGTCGATATTGGACCGTACCTGACGGGAACTGAGGTGCTTGACCGCCCAGGGTCTTGTAAATATCATGCAAAGAACCGAAACAGCTAAAAAAAGCAGGATCTGAAGCCAGATTGGGCCTCCGAATTCCGCTACCAGAGCAGCAACCGCGCCACCGGGTATGAACCAGATGGACACAAGCCCCACCGTCACCAGCTCAACAACGATGGCAAGTATTATAAGAATTATCCAAAATGAAGTCATACTTATACTCATGATGTCCCTCCTTATTTCTTTACTGCTGTCACACTGAACATCCGGTCCGGCATATAAAAGTCATCCTGACTCGCATAAAGCCTGTCCCAAACCAGATCATCAGCCATAACCTCCGAATAACCAAGCTCCTGAAGGGCTCTCACATCCCAATCAGGCCTGTCCAAGGCGCTTATGGAAAGCATGTGATATATCCTGTGACACTCTTCTTTCATCTCATCATCCAACATCAGGTGAGAGCAATTCTGAGATTGGTCATATTTATGATAACCCTTTGCATACTCGGCGTCAAATACCAAAAGCCGCCCGCCGGGACGAAGCAGCCGCTTCCACCTGGCATAGGCCTCAGCCGGATGGGGCAGGGTCCAGACAAGATTACGGCTTACGATCACATCAAAGGACTCCTCCGGAAAATCCGGCTCCTCCGCATCCATAACGTGAAGCGGCGCATAAACACCGTGCCTTGACAAAAGTTTTTGCCCCTCCTCTACCATCTCCGGAGTCAGATCTATGCCGGTGATATTATGCCCAAGGGGAGAAAGGACCATTTCAAAAAAGCCTGCCCCACAGCCTGCATCCAGGATATCCAGAGGTTTTTCGTGCGAAAAATACCTGCTAAACTCCTGCTGCCACAGCTCCTTTTTCTCGCTGTGGGCCTCTTTGTGCTTATGCTCCGCAAAGCTGCCCGAACGACGGCCCCAATAACCTGTTACTTTTTGTTTTATGTCTGTGGGTTCCTTTTCAAAAGGGAAATTCACTATGATGCCCATATTATTCTCTATTTATCCTTCTTGTTTTATTTTACCGCCCTGACCATAAACATTGGCGTCAGTGCGTAGTTTCTTTTTTCCTCATACGACCAGATATCCGCCGCAATGTCCCAAACAGTGCTTATTTCCTGCATTCCAAGCTCTCCAAGCACGTCTCCGTCCCACTGAGGACGCCTGACCTTTCCAAGGGGCATCCTGCGAGCAATATCTTCCATGGTATCCTCGTCGGTCACCTCGCAGTAATCCTCAAACCCGTCTTCCACCAGTTCCTTGCGGTTGGCTTGAAAATCAGCCTTTTCCTGCTCATCAAAAAGATAGGTGTACCAGTTGGCGTCAAAGTTCAAAAACAGTCCGCCGGGACGAAGCACCCTGCACCAATGACCGTAAGCCCTGTCCGGCTCCGGCAGGTTCCAGGTGAGATTGCGGGAAAGCACAACATCAAAGGTACCATCCCCAAACTCCAGCTCCTGGGCATTCATTTGGAAAAAGGTTATCCGCTCCGCCAGGGGACCCGCATTTTGACGGGCTTCCGCGATCATAGACTCTGTAAGGTCCACTGATGTGACCCGATAGCCGGCCTCTGTCAGGATTATGGAAAAAAAGCCGGGCCCGCAGCCAATGTCCAAAATGCTTATATCTGCGGGATCGCGATGTCCGTAAACGGACTCTATCTCATGTACGAGAAGGGACTTCCATTTTTCTTTTTGCGGACCACCCAGCTCGTCCAGGTTCACCTTGGTGTAGCCCGGTGCCCGGTCCTCCCAGTAGTCTTTGTTTCTTTTTATCAGTTCTTCTGTATTCATGTCTCTCCTTCAATGCAGTCAAATCACATCATCTTCCCAGATTTACCGATGATTCCAGCAAACTTCGGGTATAGTCGCTCTTCGGATTTGAGATTACCTCTGTCGTAGGACCTTCTTCCACGCATTTTCCGTCCTTCATGACCATGATCCGGTCACAAATGTTGCTTACAAGGGCAATGTCGTGGGATACAAAGATGATGGACAGATCTTCCTTGCGGTTCAGTTCAAAAAGCAACCGCACCACTTTTGCCTGGATAGAAACGTCAAGAGCACTTGTCACCTCGTCGCAAAGCAGCACTTCAACATGCCGCAATAGCGCCCTTGCAATGGCCATTCTCTGGCATTGGCCTCCGGAAAGGTTCCTGGGACGCTTAGCCAAAAGGCTCTCATCAAGACCAACCTTTTCAAGGATTTCCTCCATTTCCTCCCGGACATCGGAGCCTGCTGCCTCCATCAGCGACTTTTCCATGGTAAGATGCGGGTCAAAAGACCCATAAGCATCCTGAAAGATCATCTGCAGAAACTTACCGCACTCCCCGGGATTTCCGCCGTGATATGGCTCAAATCTATGCAACAACTCTCCGCCATCGGGTTTTTCTATGCCACTTATCAAGCGAAGCAGGGTACTTTTTCCACTGCCGCTCTCACCAACGATACCCAGCACCTCCCGTCGGTCCAGATGGAAGTCAACTCCGCCAAGGGCCGTGATCTTTCTGTCCTTGCGTATATATTCTTTTTTCAGATTCCTTCCACTTAGGATATGTATGGTTTCAGACATCCTTTTTCAGCCTCGGTACATCTTTGATAAGGGACTTTGTATAGTCCATTTTAGGACTTTTGAAAATATCATCTGCCGTGCCAAACTCGATCATCCGGCCATCCTTCATAACGCCGATATTATCCGCCATCATCCGCGCGATACCCAGATGATGGGTTACCATAAGGATCGCCACCTGCTGTTCCTTACGTAGGGCCATGAGCTCATCCACCACTACTCCTGCTGTTGTCACGTCCAGGGCGCTTGTGACCTCATCGCAAAGCAGCAGCTTCGGTCCCAGAACATAGGCCGCCGCAATGGCTATACGCTGGTTCATTCCGCCGCTCATCTCATAGGGTCGGCTTCTCAGGATCCCATCACCGTCCTGAAGCCCGATCTTCTCAAGCGCCTTAATTACTGCATTTCTATCATATTTTTTCCCAACTCCGGAGAAGGCCTCCCGGAACTGAACGTCAAAGCGTCTCAAGGGATTGAAGGATCCACCGGGATTCTGGGGTATGAGTCCGATCTCAGATCCCATATGGCTGCGGCCCCCGGAAATCCCCTTTTCTCCGATGACCTCGTCGCAAAAAAGGATCTCTCCGCCGGTTATGATCGTATTTTCAAGCCCATGAATAGCTCTGATCAGGGTAGATTTGCCACTTCCCGTCTCTCCAACGACGCACAGGATCTCGCCTTTGCCTATGGTCAGACTAATATCCGAGATGGCGTCATTGTCCAGCTCACTATAGGCGACGCTCAGATTTTTTATTGAAAGAATGTTATCTGTCATTTTTGTACTCCAATACCGCATCACCCAGATAATTAAAGACTATGATGGTAACGATGGTCGCCAACGCCGGAAAAAGAACGGCCCAGGGCGCGATCTGGATGTAGGCTCTGGCCTCCGCGATCATGGATCCCCACTCTGCCTGAGGCGGCACAACACCAAGTCCCAAAAAGGACAAGCCGGAAATACCTATCATGGTGCTGCCCACCTGAGTAAGGGCGTTTATCAGCAGCGGTCCTATGATATTGGGAAGAACGTGGTGCAAAAGAATGTACAGGCCGTTTTTCCCCATAAGCTTTGAAACCGTGATATAGGGCTCGCTTTTGATGGTCATGGTGTGGCTCCGGGCCAGTCTGGCAAAGGATATCCAGGAGGTGATACCAAGGGCGATAAGGGCCCCCTTAAGGCCTCCGCCCAGGATTCCGGCAACTGCGATGGCCACTACCATCTGGGGAAAGGCCAGCATAAGATCTGCGATCCTCATAAGAAGCTCATCAAAAAAGCCTCCGTAATACCCACAGAGCATGCCGATCATTGTGCCAATAACAAAAGAGATCGCCACCAGGATAAAAGTCGATGCGATGGTCATTCTCGCTCCGGTCAGAACCCGAGAAAAAACGCAGCGCCCCAGGTTGTCCGACCCGAATATGAACTGTGCCGACGGGGGCTTGCGGATAAGTGTCGCATTCATGGCATAGGGGTCATTGGGCACGATAAAGTCAGCAAAAAGAGCCGCCAACACGAGAATGGCAGCAAGTACTGAAACCGCTATTATTCTTTTTTTCAGTTTGTCTTTTTTCATGCTTCCACTCTCGGATCAATAACCTGGCACAATATATCCGACAAAAAGTTTATCACCACATAGATCGTTCCCATAATTACCACAAAGCCCATAACTACAGGATAATCTCGGGCGTTGATGGCATCCATCACCAGATCTCCCATTCCCGGCCAGCGGAAAATTGTCTCTATTACGACACTTCCACCCATAAGAATGCCGATCTGAAGCGCGATTATGGTAAAAATATGTCCCATGCAGTTATAAAGAACGTTGTTTACAAGTACATTTTTCTCTGAAACACCTCTGGCACGAAGCCCGGTAACATAGTCAGCCCCCAGCTCACGCAGCACCTCCGCCCGGATCTGCCGCACAAATCTCCCCGACATGGGTATGGCCAAGGAGACAGCAGGCAAAAAGAGCCCCTGCAGGCTGCCTGTTGCGATAATGGGAAAAACATCCAGCCAAATACAGAAAACATACATGAGAAGGACTGAGATCAGGAAGTTTGGCAGGGAATTCCCGATAAAGGAAAGAAGCCGCACCACATGGTCCAGCACTGAATTTTCCCTGACTGCGGAAATGATCCCCAGTGGAACGGATATGAGGATGGATACAAAAAGGCTGGAAAAAGCCAGAATCAGCGTGTTTTGAAGGCCTGCTGCCAGTTTCGGCGCAACCGGAAGGTCATCTTTGAAGGAGATGCCGAAGTCGCCTCGGATGATCCCAAAGAACCATTCTCCAAAACGCACAAAAAAGGGCCTTAACAGACCCAGTCTCAACCTTTCAGCCTCAAGAACCTCTTTTGTTATGGCGACTCCCTGCGAAGAAAGCCGCTTCTCCGCAGGATCGCCGGGTGCTATGTATAATAGCGCAAAGGTGAGGATGCTGAGGATGAAAAGCACCGCCAGCAATCCCAACACCCTGTATAATAACTGTTTTTTCATGTTATTTCCCGAAGGATCTACTTTGTGGTAGTAGCGTCAATTCCATAGAAATCGAAGGGAACGTTTTCAGCGAAGCCTGTAACTCCGGGCTTGGCAACGGTTGTATGATTGAAAAGTCCCACATATCCGAAAGCATTGTCGTCAATAGCGATCTGGATGATCTTGTTAGCCAGCTCGGCACGCTTTGCAGTATCGGTCTCTACGCGAAGCTGCTCGATCATTGACTGAGCATCCGCAGACTTGAAACCGCCCACGTTGTAGTATGCACCATCTGCCAGTGTAGAGTCAATGAAATAAAGAGGATCACCACATTTATCTGAGATCATGCAATAAAGAGCAAGATCAAAATCAGCATTTGCGATGTAGGTAGAATCCGGGTCCTCCTCACAGGTCAGCTTGGAATCAATGCCGATAGCCTTGAGCTGATCCTGGATAAGAAGCGCCAGGGTATCCAGTGAACGTGCCGCATAATAAGCGATGTTCAACTGAAGTACCTCGCCGTTTTTCTCATATAATCCGTCTGCATTCTTGGTATAACCGTCGCCCTCAATAAGGCTTACGGCCTTAGCTGTGTCAACAGAAGGAATGGTCACCTTAGAATAAGCGCAAGTCTCAGGGAAAGGTGCCTTTGCAGCGGAAACAGTTCCCTCAAGGTATGAAGCGATGGCATCCTTGTCAACTGTAAGTGTGATAGCCTCACGAACTGCATCATCAAGGGTATTCTCGTTGAGGATGTAGTACTGAAGACGGGTTCCGGGAACGGAAGAGATCACGTACTTGTCGGGATCCTGCTTGTAAACCTCAAGAGCTGCGGAAGAAACGCTGTTGTAGCAGTCGATCTCACCGCTCTGCATTGCCAAAAGCTTGGGATCATCCTCCTGCATATAGTAGAAGATAGCGCCGTCAAGATTTACATCGCCGCCCCAGTAGTTTTCATTTTTGGAAACGGTCACATCGCCCTCGGGTACGAACTCCTTGATAACAAAAGGTCCGGTACAGATGGGATCGTTGTCAAAATCGGTTGTGTTATCCAGATCCACCATTCCAAACTCAGGACTGGCAAGATCGCTTTTCAGTGTAGGATAAACGTCGGAACCGGTATTTACTACAATAGTCTTGTCATCCTTTGCCTCATAGGTAAAGGTTCCGAAAATATCGAAACGGCCGTTGATCTCAGCCACGCGCTGGATATTTTTGATGACCATATCTGCAGTAAGGGGCTGGCCGTTGGAAAAAGCCACACCGTCATTCAAGGTAATGGTCCATGTTGTGCCGTCCGCAACGGCGTCCTTTGCAAGGCAGGATACAGCCTGACTGTTTTCATCAAGTTTGAAAAGCGCCTCTGATATTCCGTAAATGGATGTATACCAGCCATAGTACTCTTTATGGACATCAAGGCTTGGATAAGCAAAAGATGCTGCCGTCCGAAGGATATTATCACCGGCTGGGGTCTCCTCAGCGCTGCCCTGATCCGTAGCCGCATCACCGGAAGCGGCTTTATCAGCCGATGTTCCGGTACCTGTTGCTCCGCAAGCCGCAAGACCCAATGTCAGAGAGGCTATAAGCGCTAAAGCCGCAAGTAACCTGACTTTCTTTTTCATAAAATAAACTCCTTTCATACAAAAATGTACGAAAGGAGTATATAGGTTAATTATAGCGTGCACAAGCCCCCTGGGGGGATATAAATTTGCTTTACAGTATCTTTACCAACTTGTCGCGAACGCTGTCCATGCACTTATCCACAAGGCCGAAGTCCATTTCTTTATAACTCCAGGCAGCGCGGCAAATGTCATACTCATCAAAAACTCCGCAAACCGTCTCAAACCATGCCAAGCGATCCTCAGGCTCTGCCAGATCGATAACGCCGTACTCACCGCAGTAAAGCGCTACATCACGCTCTCTTGCAACCTCAACGGCCTCTCCGATACGACGCTTGAAGTACTCGGCATCCATCATGGCATTCTGATCGAAGTCCGCATATCCCTGAGAATGCTGGGCTGTGTTTTCCTCTGTAAACTTGGAATAGTCAGCATAGCTGGAAGCGAAAGGCATACGAAAATCAACATTCATGCCCTCAACCCAGTATCCCCCCTGATGGGTAAAGATAAGGGGCTCATAAAAATGGAAATTATAAATGATATGCTCATTCCAAGGCTTTTCCAGATCCTTAAGGGCCTCGATGCTGTTGTTGTAATAGCCTCCCAGAAGGATATCCACATCGGGAGCGATAGCCAGGATCTTGTCTATACACTTATGTGCGATACGATTCCAGGTCTCGCAGTATTCCTTTTTTGTCACCTCGTTGAGAAGCTCAAAGCAAAGCCTGTCATGATACTTACCGTAGCGACGGGCAAACTCCTCCCAAAGCTTATAAAAACGCTCCTGGTAGGACTCGTTTTCAAAAAAGCCCTCCTCATTTTCTCCGTCGTCAAAGCTGTATCCAAAGGTCTTGTGAAGATCAAGGATCATATTGAGGCCATATTTGCCTGCCCACTCAACGGCACGGTCGATATACTTGAAGCCGTCGGTGTACTCGCCTGTGGTAGTCTCCACCAGATCGTAATCCACCGGAACGCGGATGTGGTCCAGTCCCCAGGATGCGATAGTTTTAATATCCTCTTCCTTTATAAAGTTCTCATATCTATCGGTTGTGTGGTCACACTGGGAAAGCCATCCTCCCAGGTTGATACCATGTGTATAACCTGTAAATTTTTTCATAATAACCTCCATTTTCTGCAGCGCGTATATTGCCAAACTGTGAAAATGTTAAATGAGAACACATCTGTTGTCAACTGTCGCTTTTTCGCAAAAGTAGGGGCTATAGGCCACATTCCTCCAACAGCTGTGCATTTTCCAGAATATCCTTTGTAGGACCGTCGGCCCGCACAACGCCATCATACATCAGAATGGTGCGGCTGCAAGTTTTGACGATAAAATCAAGATCGTGAGAAGCTATCAGCTTGGTTCCGGGTATCTCTCCCAGAACAGAAATCAGATTGCGGCGGTTCCGGGGATCCAGCGCCACGGAAGGCTCGTCCATCAGTATCAGATCCGGTTCCATTGCCAAAATAGCGGCTATGGCCGCCAGCTTTTTTTCACCGCCGGAAAGCTTGTAAACCTGCTTTTTTCTGAGATTTGTGATATGTACTCTCTCAAGGGCGTCAGCAACCCGCTTCTCCACATCGGTTTCACTCATATCATAATTTCTGGGCCCAAAAGCCACGTCCTCTTCCACGGTGGACATAAACAGCTGACTGTCCGAATCCTGGAAAACGTAGCCTATATGCTCCCTGATATGTGTCAGGCTGTCTCTGGACATGGAATGCCCCGACACGTGGATAGTCCCTTCAAAATGCAGATCCAGCCCCACCAGAAGCTTTAGCAGAGTGGATTTACCCACGCCGTTGGCACCGATAAGTCCGATATTTTCTCCTGCATTTACATCAAAGGTCACGCCCTTTAGAACCTGATGTCCCTTTTCATATGAGTATTTCAGATCTGAAACCTCCAGAACCCGTTTTTCCGTACCGGTTTTCATAAACCAATCCCAAGCCTTTCAAATTATATTAAGGATGCACTGATAAAGGCACTTCTTTGCGTGAAAAATGCAGCGCGAAGCGCCTTCCTCTGCTTTTTTGAGCATCCTCGCGGTCTACGCAACAAATAGCTGTCCAATCAATTCCACAGCTCCAGTGAATCTCAGGGCCCCCAAAACCAGCGCCCAAACCAGCGTATACAGCACATCGTTCAGTCTCACGCCGCGCTTTGACTCAGGAAAATCTCCCCGAAATCCCCGAAGGCACATGCTTTCATAGACCACCTGGGCCCTGTCCATGCTCCGGATCAGCCACTGCCCCACCAAAGTGCCCCAGGCCTTGTAATGAATACCCTTTTGCCTGGGTGCCCTGAGTCGATAAGCCGTGGTTATACGGGATGCCTCACTGCCCAGCATGTAGATGTAGCGCCCGATCAGCAATACCACGATCACAATGGTCTTTGGAACATGCAGACAGCGCAGCGCATAACATATATCTTCCACACTTGAGGTGGCGATAAGAACATACAACGCAAGCACTGTGAACAGGCCTTTTATCATGAGAACCACCATGGATACCATGCCTCCGGTGATGGCAAAACTGCCTGCCATGATCAGCACCTGTCTGTCAAAAAACGGATTCGGCAGCCCCACCGCCAAAACCAGCGGAAGCACAACTCTCATGCGATAAAGTCCGTCCTTTAAAGAAAGCTCCCCAACCATAAAACAAAAGAAGGGATAGACCGCCATGATCGCCAGATGCACTATATCATATTTGTCAAAGGATGCCACCAGTACAATGTATATAACGGAAGAAAGCAGCCTGGTCAATGGATGAAGCTTGTTCATCCAAAGATCACGCTGCTGAAGTTCCGATAGTTTATCGATGGTGTGCAGATTATTTTCTATTGTATTCATGAATTATCTGTCTGCTCTGCTACCTTTTTATTTTTGAAAAATCTGAATAGCAGTGACACGCCTACGCATACCCCAACTACCACGACTCCTCCCACGATTCCTGAGAATGTGGTTCCAAAAACTGACTCCGAACCCTTGAAAGCGTAGTCCGGAAGCAGTGATGTGACATCCTGGATGCCTGCTGCCGAAGCATAAGCACCACCTGCGCGCTCCAGTTCTGCTGTTCCTGCAACCTTTTCCATGGACCACTCAAGTCCGTCAGGAAATGCAGAAGCGAAAAGTGAAACAACTCCCCCAAAGAAAGCAGCAAGTACTGCCAGAACACCGATAGTTCCGCGTCGGCTGAGCCTGCCCTCTGCACCATTGGACTCTCCAACGCCCCAAAGGTACTCAGGTCTTGCCTCATTGATGAAAATGAGAACTGCAGCTGTGATCAGACCCTCAACTAAGCCGATAGCCAAGTGAATAGGCTGCATAACTCCTACAAATACTCCAAAAGGAAGCTCTGTCACGCCGGAAGCCAGTGTCTCGAGACATACGGAGAAAGCACCCATCTGAAGTGTCAAAATGCAACCGATAACTGAAGCAGCCGCAATCTTGAGACGGGAAGCGCCATTTTTCATAATAGGTCTCCAGATCAGCAGCGCACCCACAAAGCATCCGTAAAATGCCATATTCCAGATATTACATCCCAGGGCCAACAGACCTCCGTCCGCAAACAGCAGACATTGGACTAATAGCACTCCTATCATGGTTAAAAATCCTGCCCAGGGTCCCAGCAAAGCCGAAAGCATCATACCTCCACAGAGATGACCGCTGGATCCCGTGCCGGGGATGGTGAAATTAAGCATCTGGGTCGCAAAAACAAAGGCTCCCATAACACCCATCAAAGGGATCTTTTTGGGATCGTTCTCCTCTTTTACCTTTTTAACCGACCATGCGGCTACTCCTGTGGAACAAACATACATGGTTCCCGCAACTGCTGTAGAAACCAACGCATCTGCCATATGCATAGTTACATCCTCCTATCATTTAATATCCTATGGCATTCTACTAGACTAAAGCGCCCTGCGCAAGCCCCCCGGGGGGTTAAAATTCACCTTAAAACCAAATAAATTTTTCTGTTATTTTTGCCGTGTTGTTGTATAATAAAAAATGATGAGTACATAAAAGCGTACTTTTTTGCGCTTTTAATCCATAGAAGCATAAGGAGACTATCATGAAACCCGAAACAAAAGCAAAACTCGAGAATCTTTTCGACAATGACACAACCAATTCCAACAACATCTTTGACAGGATCCAGGATCAGATGACTTCTCCCGCAGTTGATAAAAAGATTGATTCCATCATGGATGAGATCGGACTTGAGAAAAAGGACGAGGGCAAGACTGAGTAGCAGCCACTGGGGGATTTATGAGAAAAGGGACTACATTTCTGACAAGCAGTTTCGTCATTGACGGGGGAGACAGCTTTTCACAGCAACAACTCATGGAGAAAAACGGCTTTGCGTCGCAGCTTCGCGCCGTCTGGCCGGAGAGCGCCACTCTTTTGTATGTGGCCAGCGACCCGGATAATTTTACCATGACCGACAGGCATTGTGCCGATGTGCGCGCTGCACTGGAGGGCGCAGGACTTGCCATTTCACGCGTAGAGATAGCGGATCATCGCACATATTCAGGTATTGGCGATCTTTTAAAAAATGCAAATGTCGTTTATCTTGCGGGAGGGCATGCGCCTACCCAGCTCCGCTATATACGTCAGCTCCATCTCCGTCAGGCCCTTGAGGATTTCGAGGGCATCATCATCGGGCTTTCAGCCGGCAGTCTCAATGCTGCCAACAACGTTTATCTGATACCCGAGCTGGAGGGCGAGACACTGAATCCTGAGTTTATACGCTTTACTACAGGTCTGGGCCTTACGGACATTTCAATCATCCCGCATTATGATTATTTCAAAAACGTTATACTTGACGGCAAACGCTACATAGAAGAGATCGTTATTCCGGACAGCATCGGCCGTAGTTTTTATTTCATAACGGACGGGAGTTTTTTCAAAATACAAGGTGACGAGACCTGGTTTTACGGGGACGGAAGTATCATTTCGGATAAGCAGATCCTGCCCTTAAAGTCCGGAAGCATACTGCCTGTTTCCACATCGATCCCGCCTGATATCTGGCGTACCCTGGCTGATGATATCTACGATTTTATTTTTACTCTGGATACCAATACCGGCATTTGCAGCTACCTTCATATAGGCCAGAAGATGGGAAACATCCTTCACGGATCCTCACTTCGTTACGAGGATTTTGTGATCCGGCTTTCCCTCGCCTGCGTGGAGGAGGAGCAGTCATCGATCATCGATCAGGCCAGGCTTTCCGTGGTAAAAGCAGAGGTTGCGGAAAGAGGCAACTTTGTTCGGACCATGCATACCGAGGCCGAGGACAGGCGGATCGCTAAGCTGATGCGTATCAATCCCATCCCGGGACGGGATAATCTGCTTTTGGTCACGCTTTTTGATATTACGACCGCGCTGGACCACGACTGGATGACAGACGAGTATGCTCGCACCGGCTTTTTGGAAAACGCCCGCAAGGCACTTTACAATCTGCCCTACGATACAGCATATTCTCTGGTTTATACCAATGTCAGGGGGTTCAAGGCCGTCAACGAGATGTTCGGTAACGAAAGCGGCGACATGGTCATTTTCCTGACCAGAGATGTTCTGAGACGCCGGCTTTTCCCTATCGTTATGGGCCGACTTGAGAGTGATCACTTTGTAATGCTTGTAGAGCGGAATCGACTTTCCGATGCCAATCTCCGGGCACTGACATGCCAGACCTTCAGCGATGGCAACCGGCAGTACAACTTTGATATAACCTGCGGCATCTACGATATCCACGACCGTGAGGTTTCCATTACCACCATGATCGACCGGGCGAAGCTTGCGGAAAAGACCATCCGGGACAACGGTGTGGTATCCTTTGCCAGATTTGATGATTGTGTTCAGATGGATTACATGCGGCGAAGGATCCTGCTTTCCGACATGAAGTCCTCCATGGAATCCGGCGAGATCATGCCATTTTTCCAGCCCACAGTTCGGGCTGATAACGGTGAGGTCGTGAGTGCAGAGGCTCTGGTCCGCTGGTATCATCACGATATGGGAATGGTTTCACCCGCTGAGTTTATCCCGGTGATCGAGCACGAGGGCCGGATCTCCAGCCTTGACCTTTTTATGATGGATCAGGCTCTGGAGCTTACCATAAAGCGGCATGAACAGGGACTTCCCATGGTTCCTGTAGCTGTTAACCTTTCAAGAATGGACTTTTACGACTCCTATCTTATGGAGTTTATCAAAAAAAGCTTTTCTCAAAACCCGCTGGCAGCGCAGTACATCCACATAGAGGTTACAGAGTCTGCCTACGCGGATCTGGAAAAGCGGGCCATGGACTACCTCAACGACTTCAAGTCCATGGGCATCAAGATCCTGCTGGACGACTTCGGAAGCGGCATGTCCTCCTTGTCCACCCTGGAGACCTTTGCTTTTGATATTGTCAAGCTGGACATGGGCTTTATCCGCAAGATCGGTATACGGCCCAAGGCAGAGGCCATCATCGAGTCTACCATCAAGCTGGCCCACGCTCTTGGAGCTACTGTTACCGCTGAGGGTGTCGAGACAGAAAAGCAGCTGGAGTTCTTGCGGAGAGTCGGCTGCGATTACATCCAGGGATTCTATTTCTACAAACCTATGGCGCTGGAGGATTTCCTTAAAATTTTGGATAAAAACGATCCCTCGTCTCGCCGAGAATAACATCTTATAAAACAAAAGCGCTGCGCCCCTCGAGCTGATCGAGAAGCACAGCGCTTTTTTATTTGATCAATAAAGTCAATCATCAAAAAGTTTTACGTATTTGATGGTAGAAAACTGACCGTATACCTTTTTGCCCTTGACGGTACGGTAGGCCCGGACACGAACTCCATAGGCGTAGCCCTTGCTAAGGCCGTAAGTGGTATAACTTGTCTTCTTCAATTCAGTATAGTTTTCAAAAGTTACATACTTACCCTTGCTGAGCTGGATCTCATATCCGTCGGCTTTTTTAACCTTTTTCCAGGAGATGGAGATCTTGTTGCCTTCTACACGCTTGGCACTTGAGATCGTTACCTTTGCAGGCTGGGATTTTGCCGTATACTTAACGGTCTTTTTTGTAAGAGGACAAGCCTTGTTATAGGCTTCCGTCTCATTTGGATAAGCGCGGGTATATGCGATGTGGAGTCCTGTAAATGCTATGATATTGCTTGCATTGATGGAGATGTAATTCTCAATGGGATCAATCTGCATTGCCCCTCCTGCGAGAGTATTAAGCTCTCCGTTATGAGTGGGCCAATACTCCATCATCTCCATGTATTCCTGCATATTTTTTTCATCCTCAGCCTCGTCACCGGTTGAGATAGGCGGTTTGGGAAGATAAGGTACTGCCCCTACATTGCCTACACAGTTCACCCTATAATCATACCCTGAACTCTCGCCTGTATTGGCTATGATCGAGGCATCTGTATGCACAGTATATTCCGGAGTTGACGGCTGATAATTGGAAAGATTTCCTGTGATCATTGCATCACTGCCCATTAACTGACCTGCGATACCACCTTTATACAGATCTTTACTGTTGACATGAAGATGAGAGGGATTAGCCATGCAGCCATCGATCCTGCCTCCCTGGATCCTGCCCACGATGCCGCCTGCCGTGGCACCGCCTCTAACGCTGGCCTCCGCATAGCAAAGCTCTATCACGCCGTCTGACATCAGGCCTGCTATACCTCCACCATTGTCGCTGCAATCAACTGTAACATTTTGTACTTCGCATCGTCTGATCGCACCCCTGTTTTCGCCACAGATCGCGCCGGCAGAGACACCTGCGCCTTCAACATTACACTGGTAGGCTGCACATCCCTTTATCGTACCGTTGTTGTCACGGGCGCAGAAAAGGCCGCCCTCTTTTGTCCTTGAGGCCACGATATAAAGATCATGGATCTGTGCGTTTTCTGCAAGACCTCCTGCCAGGGATCCCATCATTCCGTAAATACAATGGTTATTACCGTTATAGGATCCTTTGAAATTACTGTACCTGCCCCAGATGGTAGTAAAATCCAGCGTATTGTCATACACGATATCCTGCATCTGGATGTACTCCTTGCCATCATTTCCGCTGCTTATATCGTAATAAACATTATAAAGATGGCGCTGTGTCCAAATCTGATAAGGGTTTGAAATCGTTCCGTCCCCCGCAGGAAAATAGCTGGGCTTATAGTTTGCCTTTTTCCATGGGCCGTAAAGAGTGCCCCAGTCATCCTCAAAAACGATATAGATATCATATAGCTCATCCATATCAAAACCGTTGCTACTGTAGGCTGTAGTTTCGATCTTGGCCTGAACATCAACCGCATAACCGTTTCTTCTAACTTCGTCCTTGGTTGGTGTCTTGGATCCGGCTTCTGTCCTGTAAACATGTACTTTTCCGTCTATTTGTGAAAGTACATCTACAGCCAGCCTGCGATTCATTTCAAGATCAAGCGTGTCAATACGATAAGCAAACTGAGCGCTCTTCTTTTTCGCTGCCTTAACGACTCCTACCGGAACGCAGGTCAGCATAAGTACAAATACCAGTAAAAGTGCTGTTAATCGTTTTGATCTCCTCATATGTCCCCCTTTTTTTGTGCTGTCGAACCCTTACTCCGCCTCCCGTACAAAGAGTTTACGAAGGGCGTCCTTATTATTATATCGCATACATGTGCACAAAAGCTACAGTCGGCCGGTCTATGCCCCCAGGATCTCCCGCACCGCTGCTCTGTAGTCCGCAGCACGACGTGCCTTTTTCAGTTCCTTGAGAGCTCGCTTTTTCTCCGGAAATCTCTCGCCAATGTAGGTCCACAGCTCCTTCATCTTATCAAGAAGCTGCTTTTCACCACCGTATCTGGCTTCGTAGTCTGCCCAAAGTGAATCCAGGAAATCCGCAAGCTCCCGGTTCGTGGCGCGTCCCGACAGGTCTTGTTTTGTCATGCTATCTCCATCTCCCTGCT
>JAEEGL016102798.1_pt1 | contig 30511 bp, 29 predicted proteins | sample 9134231 | NCBI WGS metagenome assembly JAEEGL01 (sample SAMN16246548, study PRJNA631951) | gut metagenome | biome: gut microbiome; feature: rumen; material: fiber-attached | host: Bos | place: Iran: Karaj | collected 2018-10 | reverse complement strand
GTACGTCGTATTACGAAGAGAAGTTCAGATGGTACGATGCCGCTGTCATTATCGTCTTTGTCGCGGGTCTTGTCGGAGGTTTTATATGGATGCGGAAGTAATACGCGCTGCTGATCTCTCATACAGTTATCCCGACTCTTCGGAAGGCATAACCGGCATAGATTTTAAGATAAGCGAAGGCGAGACGGTACTTCTTACCGGTAACAGCGGAAGCGGTAAGTCAACGCTCCTTAAGTGCCTGAACGGTCTTATCCCTACGATAACGGAAGGGGAGATCAAAGGCATCCTGAAGGTTAACGGTGACGATTATTCCTCTCTTAAGATGCATGAGCTCAATAAGAAGATAGGTTCCGTATTCCAGAATCCGAGATCTCAGTTTTTTACGGATAACACTACCGCCGAGCTCGTATTTCCTATGGAGAATTACGGCTTCTCCAAGGAGAAGATGGAGATGAGGCTCAGGGAGCTTACGCATACATTCGGACTTGAGCCTCTCCTTGACAGGAATATACATTCTCTCTCCAGCGGCGAAAGGCAGATGCTGGCACTGGCATCTTCTCTTACGATGCACCAGAAAGTACTGCTCTTCGACGAGCCCTCTGCAAATCTCGACTACGGAAATGCCATGAAGCTCGGAAGGATAATAGGAGACCTTAAGAAAAAGGGGTATACGATCATCGTGGCGGATCACAGATTCTATTATCTCAAGGGCAGGCTCGACAAGGTGCTCTTTATGGATAACGGAAATCTTGTCGTCTATAAGAGCGAGGATGAGTTTATATCTTCTTCCTACAATACAAGGAGCTTTGACCTGTTCTCGATAGATATTCCATGTCCGCCTCATGAGGAGGGACATAAGACCGTTGCTTCCCTGGAGGGGGTCTCGTATAAAGAGATACTCCATGACATAACGCTGGATATAAAACTCAATGAGGTAACTGCACTGATAGGGTGCAACGGCGCGGGCAAGACAACTCTTGCCAAGCTCCTGTGTAAGTCGATAAAGCCGGATAAGGGCAGGATCAGGACCGAGGGGCTTCCGTTCTTTGTCATGCAGGATCCCGATTACCAGCTGTTCGGCACATCCGTAGAGAATGAACTGATGCTGGTAAGAAAAGAGCCGAAGGCAATCGATGAATGCCTGGAATACCTTGGACTTGCGCCTTACAGATACTCACACCCCTTTGACCTGTCAGGCGGGCAGAAGCAGCGTCTTCAGATCGGCATGGCCATGCTCTGCGGTAAGGAGATGATCATATTCGATGAGCCCACCAGCGGTCTTGATGTGGAGTCTATGCATAAGGTGGCGGATGAGATATTAAAGCTCAGGGAAAGTGCGGCGATAGTCGTTATATCCCATGATTATGAGTTCTTGAGATATGTGGCTGACAGGATAGTCTATATCGCTGACGGAACCGTAAAGAATGATTTCTATCTGGATGATGACACGTTATCCGGACTGAATAATATATTTATCAAGATGCAGGAGGATATTCTTAATGAATAGACTTAAGATGAAGGATATCGTAATGGTGGCGCTCCTTACGGCGCTGTACATGGTCTTCTATGTGTTATCGAGCATGATAACGATGGCGATCGGCCCGCTCGGGCATGCAATAAGCCCCGGAATATGCGCGGTATTTACGGGAACGATACTCTACTTTATGACAAGAAAGGTCGGCAAGTTCGGTCAGTTCATGATCATGCAGGCTATATCCCTGATAATCTTTTCCATAATGGGAGCAGGATATATCCCGTGGATCATAACGTCGATGGCCGGAGCTCTTATCGCAGACCTTCTGGCTTCAAGGTCTTCCAGACCTTCGGCAGCCATGGTGGCTCTCGCATCAGGATTCTTCCATGTAGGTCAGGCCTTCGGAAGCATAATCCCTTCGATGTTCTTCCTTGAGAGCTACAGGAAGGAATGGATCGAGAGAGGCCAGACCCCTGAATATATGGATGAGATGATCAGATATACATCGGGCGCTATGGGTGTGGTATCTACTCTTATCGTATTTGTTCTTTCCGTGATCGGAGTAGTGATCGGATACTTTATCCTGAGAAAGCATTTCGCCAAGAAAGAAGCATACGCCGTATCATGAGCGTATCCTGTTGTTGACGCTCGTACGAACAGGAACTAAAATATAACAGTTAGCACATGCTAACTGTTATATTTTTACGGAGGTATATCATGGAAGAGATATTTAAGGGAATACCCGAGATAAAGTACGAGGGACCTTCAAGCAAGAATCCTTTCGCATTCAAGTACTATGACCCCGACAGGATCGTAATGGGCAAGAAGATGAGCGAGCACCTGCCTTTCTCCATGGCGTGGTGGCATAATCTCTGCGCTAACGGTGTGGATATGTTCGGAAGAGGTACTATCGATAAGAGATTCGGTGCAGCTTCTGAAGGTACGATGGAGCATGCCAAGGCTAAGGTGGATGCAGGTATCGAGTTCATGAAGAAGCTCGGTATCAGGTACTACTGCTTCCACGATGTCGACATCGTTCCCGAAGCGGATGATATCAACGAGACCAACAGAAGACTTGATGAGATCACCGACTATATCCTTGAGAAGACCAAGGGAACGGATATCAAGCTCCTCTGGGGTACAGCCAATATGTTCTCTAACCCCAGGTTCATGAACGGTGCCGGAAGCACTAATGACCTTGATGTATACTGCTTTGCCGCAGCTCAGGTCAAGAAGGCTCTGGAGCTTACTGTAAAGCTTGGCGGAAGAGGCTATGTCTTCTGGGGCGGAAGAGAAGGATATGAGACCCTTCTTAATACTAAGGTAAAGTTCGAGCAGGAGAATATCGCAAGCCTCATGAAGATGGCAAGGGACTACGGAAGGAAGATCGGATTTACCGGTACGTTCCTTATCGAACCCAAGCCCAAGGAGCCCATGAAGCATCAGTACGATTACGATGCAGCTACAGCTATCGGCTTCCTTCGCGAGTACGGTCTTGATAAGGACTTCAAGATGAACATCGAAGCTAACCACGCTACACTTGCAGGACACACGTTCCAGCACGAGCTTCGCATCAGCCGTATCAACGGAATGCTCGGATCCATCGATGCCAACCAGGGCGATATAATGCTCGGTTGGGACACCGACTGCTTCCCCAGCAACGTATACGACACAACTCTTGCCATGTACGAGATCTTAAAGAATGACGGTCTTCCCGTAGGTATCAACTTCGATTCCAAGAACAGAAGACCCAGCAATACATATGAAGATATGTTCCACGCTTTCATATTGGGTATGGATTCCTTCGCTTACGGCCTTCTCAAGGCAGCGGAGATGATCGAGGACGGAAGGCTCGAGAAGAATATCGAAGAGAGATATTCCTCATTCGAGTCCGAACTCGGCAAGAAGGTACGAAGCGGCAACGCTACTCTCGAGGAGCTGGCAGCAAAGGCAGCAGAGCTCAAGGCTCCCGCCGTTCCGGTATCCGGTAAGCAGGAATACCTTGAAGGAGTCCTTAATAACATCATCCTATCAAATAACTGACCTCTGGTTTTGATGCTCATAGTGTTGGCGATATCCCTCGGATCCGTCCGGGGGATATCGTTTTGTCGCATTGTTAACAATAGTTAGCTTCTGATAACTATGTTTTTATAACATATGCACAAGCGCTCATATGTTGTGAGTTATCGCGTGCTAACCTATAATTACATATGAACAATGATTCATATGTTGAGGTGTGAGTATGTCTGAAGAAACATTTTTGACAGTAAGTAATGTGTGTAAGGCTTACGGTGAAGGTGACAGCCGCCAGGAAGTACTTCGTGGCATGGACTTTACCGTTGCAAAAGGTGAGTTCTGCGTTCTTCTCGGTCCGTCAGGATCCGGTAAGTCTACGCTCCTTAATATCATAGGCGGTATCGACAGTGCGGATGACGGATATATAGCCATCGCCGGAGATAAGCTTCGCGATATGGATGAGAAGGCACTTACAAGATATCGCCGCAAGCACTTGGGCTATGTATTCCAGCTTTATAATCTGATACCCAACCTTAATGTTAAGGAGAATATCGAAGTCGGTGCATATCTGTCCGATGATCCTCTTGATATAGATGAGCTCCTTAATACCTTAGGACTCTGGGATCACAGATATAAGCTTCCCAATCAGCTGTCGGGCGGTCAGCAGCAGAGGACTTCCATCGGAAGAGCCATCGTTAAGAATCCCGATATACTTCTTTGTGACGAGCCTACGGGAGCACTTGATTACAACACTTCCAAGGAGATCTTAAAGCTCATAGAAGATGTTAATCAGAAGTACGGCAATACGGTGATCATGGTAACTCATAACAATGCCATCCAGGATATGGCCGATCACACGATCAAGCTGCGTGACGGTAAGGTACGTAAGAATATCATAAACGAGAATAAGATAAGCGCCATGGAGCTTGACTGGTAAGGAGAAAGGATATGAGAAATCCTCTTGGTAAAAGGCTCCCCAGGGAGCTTAAGAAAGACTTTAAGAAGTATGCCGTTCTCCTTATCCTGATGATATTCATGATCGGTATCGCTTCCGGAATATATGTAGGTAATGACAGCATGATGGCTGCCATAGATGAATCATATGAACTCTATAACATAGAAGACGGGCATTTTGAGCTTAAGGAGGAAGCTACGGAAGATCTTCTTGACAGTATGCCCGATAACATTGTCATCTATGAGCAGTTCTATTATGACGTAGTAGAAGATATCGACCGTGACGGCAACGATGACGCGACGGTAAGATTATTCAGGATAAGGACTGATATCAACAGAGCATGCGTTAATGAGGGCAGGCTTCCCGAAGCTGAAGGCGAGATCGCCATCGACAGGATGCATGCTTCTAATAACGACATCAGGATAGGCGATATGATAAGCTGCGGCGGATCTGACTACGAAGTAGTAGGTCTTATCGCATTGTCCGACTACAGTACGCTCTTTAAGAAGAATTCCGACATGATGTTCAATGCGGTGGACTTCGATGTTGCTCTTGTAACTGATGAAGATTTTGATACGGTAGACGGCACATTGATCTATCAATATGCATATGATTTCAGAACGGCTCCCGAGTCTGAAGCGCAGGAGAAGGAATGGTCCGATGATCTTGTGGAGCGTATTGCAGTGATAGCGGCTACGGGCGGATATACATCAGATAAGGACGAGGCAGAGGAGCTTGCGGATAATGTCGACGAGTGGACAGCCTATCTTGAAGATATAGAGGCACAAAGCGATGAACTTGAAGCAAGAGGCGAGGAGCTTGAAGGGAGGCAGGCGGCACTTGAGGAGCACTATGACCTTGTAATGGCAGGTGATCCCGAGTGGACGGCGGAAGCGCAGTCTCTGCAGGATGATGCGGAAGCTCTTCAGGCAGACGTTGACGCTCTTGCCGCCGAGCAGGATCAGATAGACAGCGTCATAGATTCTCTTGAAGCATTAGAAGAATATGATGACGATACTAACGAACTTACCGATTTTGTCCCGGAGTATGCCAACCAGGCTATTCACTTCGCACCTGACGACATGGGATCTGATAAGTCCATGATGAGCGTGTTGTCATATGTCTTTATCGGTGTTCTCGCATTCGTATTTGCGATAACAACTTCCAATACGATAGTCAATGAAGCAGCCGTTATCGGTACATTAAGATCCACGGGATATACCAGAGGGGAGCTTTTGCGTCACTATATGATGCTTCCCATAACCGTTACACTGCTCTCTGCGGTATTCGGAAATATCTTGGGATATACATGCTTTAAGAATGTCGCGGTCAGCATGTACTATAACTCCTACAGCCTTATGACATATAAGACTATCTGGAATGCAGATGCATTTATAGAGACTACGGTGATACCTCTTATCCTTATGACTGTCGTCAACTTTATAGTTATCTACAGTAAGCTTCGCTTATCGCCTTTGAAGTTCCTTCGAAGAGACTTAAGCACATCCAAGCGTAAGAAAGCCATGCGCCTTCCTTCCATAAGCTTCATGGGAAGATTCAGGTTAAGGATCCTTCTTAATAATCTCGGAGGATATATCGTACTTCTGTTCGGCATCGCATTCGTAATGCTCCTTCTGGCATTCGCCATTGGCCTTCCCGAGACTTTGAACCACTATAAATCACAGCTTGCCGATAATATGATCTCGCCTTATCAGTATATCCTTAAGGACTATAAGGACGATGATGATAATTATATAACTACATCCGATGATTCCGCAGAGCGCTTCTCCGTGACGAACCTTGTGACGATCGACGGCGTCTATGTAGGAGAAGATATATCGGTATACGGATTTATCGACGACAGTACTTATGTATCACTTCCTTCAGAGATGGCCGACAATGAAGTATATATCTCGAGACCTTATGCTGATAAGTTCTCTCTTGAAGCAGGTGACATCATCACGTTAAAGGAGCGTTATACCGATAAGACCTATACATTTAAGATCACCGGTATCGATGACTATAACGGTGCTCTTACGATATTTATGAAGAATGATTCATTCAATAGGACGTTCGGCAATGACGAGGATTCCTACAGCGGTTTCCTTGCTCGCAATACTATAGATGACTTGGATCAGGATCATGTATATACAGTCGTTACAAGAGAAGACGTAATGAGCCTTGCGACACAGCTCGATCACTCCATGGGAAGCATGGCAGATTACCTTGCCGGTGTCTGCATGATAATGGCGGTCCTTATAATGTATCTTCTTACAAAGATAATAATCGAGAAGAATGCCGGTTCCATATCCATGGTCAAGGTATTGGGCTACGAGAACCGTGAGATCAACAGCCTCTATATACTTCTGACATCGATAGTGGTCGTGGTATTTGCATTCCTTACTTCGTACTTAAGCGTCGCCGGCTTGAAGCTTGCCTTTGCCGTGATGATGTATTCCATGAGCGGATGGTTCGATGCTTATATAAGCCCCTTGGGTATGGTAAAGGGCGTAGCGATACTTCTTGCGGCTTATGCGATCGTTGCCTTCTTCGACATGATCAGGATAAAGAGGATACCTCTTACGGATGCCCTTAAGAATGTAGAGTGACATTTCTTCCACATATATAAATGCATAGAAATGCTCCTTATCGCTTATAACGGTAAGGAGCATTTCTACGTTTATGCGGAGGGTGCTTACCAGGGCTGAACGGCACCGATAAGCTCGTTGATGTCTTTTACTTTATGTGCATCACACCACTCGTCTATCTCTCTTATGATCCTAATGGGAGCATAGGGATCTTTGAAGATGGCGCATCCCACCTCTACGCAGGAAGCGCCTGCCATTATCATCTGAAGAGCGTCTTCTCCGGAAGATATTCCGCCTATTCCGAGGACCGGGATATCGACCGCATTTGCCGCTTCCCATACCATTCGAAGTGCGATGGGGAAGATGGCTGCTCCCGAGAATCCGCCGTGGTTATTGCGAAGGAAGGGACGCCTCGTATTGATGTCTATCTTCATGCCGGAGATGGCATTTATGAGGGATACCGCATCCGCTCCGCCTGCCTCTGCAGCCTTGGCTATCTCGCCGATATTTCCTACATTAGGGGAGAGCTTAACCGTAAGAGGTTTCTTTGTTCTCTCGCGCACTGCTCTTGTGATCATCTCGGTCGAAGAACAGGAGACACCATAGGGTTCACCGCTTAAGTTAGGACATGAGATATTGAGCTCTATTATTGGAGCATCGGTCTGCTCGAGCTTATCGATTATCTGAAGATATTCCTCCTTATCCGATGCAGCCACATTCGTTAAGATATTGGTATTCTTCGTAAGAAGGTTAGGAAGCTCGTTCTCTATATAGTAGTCGATACCGGGATTCTGAAGACCTACGGAGAATAAAAGTCCGCTGGGAGTCTCAGTGATCCTCTTGCCTTCGCTTCCGTTACGCTTATGTAAAGTGGTGCCCTTTGTTGCCATTCCGCCCAGGGCTTCCAGCGGGAAGAACTCCTCATATTCCCTTCCGTATCCGAATACGCCGGAAGACATTATGACGGGATTTTTAAAGTCATGTCCCAGTATATTTACATTAAGATCAGCCATTCCATTCCACCTCCCTTGCGTCGAATACGGGACCGTTCTTGCAGACGTGCCTGAAGTCGATACCGTGTTCCGTCTTTATCTTGCAGGTGCATACGAGGCAGGCGCCTATACCGCATCCCATATGCTGTTCCATGGAGACTTCACAGGGAGTGTCGTAGCGCTCCGTTACCTGCGCTACCGCCTTTAACATCGGGATGGGACCGCAGGCATATACCATGTCGAAATGCTCCTTCTTAAGGAGTTCTTCCAAAGGCATCGTAACGAATCCTTTTATATCTTCGCTTCCGTCTTCGGTGCAGACATAAGTATTCGGCGTGTATCTTTTGAATTCGTCCTGAAGTATCACCATGGTCTTATCCCTGAAGCCCGATATCACATGTGCGTTCTCGCCGTAATATGAAGCCATTGCTGCCATGGGAGGTGTGCCGATACCGCCTCCTATGAGGATCACTTTCTTATCCTTATCAAGGAGTGTAAAGCCGTTGCCCAGAGGTCCTACGATATCGATCGTATTGCCCACATTAAGGCACGACAGATCCTTTGTGCCCGTGCCCTTCACGGCGAAGATGATCCTGATCGTATGAGCTTCCCTGTCGATGGAACTGATGGATATGGGTCTTCTGAGCGAGTGCCCGGGAAGGGCGATGTGAACGAATTGTCCGGGAACGGCGAGAGACGATATCTCGTGACAGCATATGGTCAGTGAGAATATATCCCTGGAGAGATTCTCCTTGCCTATTATCGGATAAAAACCTTGCGTGTATTTCATCTCTATTCTCTCTTTCATTTATCTCCACGGGTAATTATACCCAGCAAGATAGTGGGTTATGGCGGCCGAGAGTGAGCAAAAATGCTACCTTTCGATCAAATCTGTTAACTTACAGCCGTTTTATGCGCACTTGATTTTCAATTCAGTTAGCATATGCTAACAAATGGTGTTATCATATCTGGGAAAAAGAAGCGGAGGATCGATATGAGAAGAACGGTAACATCTGAGACACTCGATGATTATATCAATGGCAGGGACGGTCTTCTGAAGGAGATCGGAGATCTGGATATCTCGGGACAGCGATCGGACAGTGATATCTCTTACTTCAGATGGGAGATCGAATTCCATGAAGATACCGATGCTACCAGGATCAGGGAAGAGGGATTCGACGAGATACAGATAATGTTCAATCTCACCAGGGATATCGAATGGTCAGTCGAAGATCCCAAGGACGGGTCCTGCTGTCAGAAAGTCTTTATGCGCAAGGGGGAACTCTGCATATACAGGAGCAATGACAGGATCTCTTCCATGAACTACCAGAGCGGAGTGAAGTTCAGGTTCAAGAGCATACAGATGAAGACGGAGAGGTTCATGGAACTTCTGGATACACATTTTACGCCGGAAGAAGCAGAGCTCATCAAAAAGGCTGTTCTTGATGACGTCAGGACAACGAAGATAACGCCTGAGATGTATCGCGTGCTGTCGGAGATCGACAGTGCGGACAGGTATAAGGAATTTAAGCGTGTCCTTATGGATTCCAAGATGATCGAACTTACGGCGCTGGTCCTCTATGCCATCATCCACGATGACAGCGGCAATAAGAAGAAAGGTGTAGTCGTGAGCCGTGAGGAAGCAAGAGCGCTGGATGAGCTTCGCGAGACGATCCAGCTCAAGCCCTATAAGGATTACGATGCCACTATGGTGGCGGAGAACCTCAGGATGAGCGTGAGCAAGCTCAACAGGGCATTCCGTTCGGTATATGGTACCTCGCTTCACGCCTATGTGCAGGAGATGCGTCTCGAACATGCGGCAAGGCTCCTTCTTGACGGCTACAATGTAACGGAATCCGCCACAAGATCCGGATATAACAATATGAGCTACTTCGCCAGGGCTTTCAGGGAGAGGTACAATGTCCGCCCTAAGAGATTCCGCGAGCGAAAAGTGTCAGAAAAAGAACTGTAAATGGTAGTTGCCGTATCCCATATATGTATAATCCATATGGTTAGCCAAGGCTAATCGGAGAGTATAAACATAGAAAGGAACGGCATATGTTCAAGAAAGTTGCTCCGTATATCGGAGAATATAAGAAATACACTTATGCGGCAGTGATACTGATGGTGCTGGGCATTATCTGCAGTGTCCTGCCGTATTACTTCCTCTATCAGATCCTGTCTCCCCTTACCGGAGGCGAGAGCCTGGACGCGAACTTCATAATGGTGAGAGTAGCGGCTTTCCTGGGGTGTGAGGTGCTCTATGCATTTTTGTATACTCAGGGACTGGTCTTCTCTCATATAAGTGCGTACAGTACTCTGAAGAACCTTCGTGTATCACTTCAGAACAAGCTGGAGAAGCAGCCTCTGGGCAATATCAGGGAGATCGGTAACGGAAGGATCAAGAAGGTCTTTGTCGATGATATAGATACTGTTGAGCTCCTTCTGGCTCACGCAATTCCTGAAGGTATCGCGAATATCCTTATCCCGGTCATCATCCTAGTGCTGATGTTCGTAACTGACTGGCGACTCGGACTCCTGTCGCTTGTGCCTATCGTATTAGGCGGTGCCGGTATGGGTATCATGGGATACCTCGGTATGTCGAAGATGGAAGCTTACTACAGCGCCGCTTCTACGATGAACAATACGATCATCGAGTATGTCAACGGAATGGAAGTAGTAAAGGTCTTCAACAAGGACGGAGATTCCTATAGGAGATTCGGAGATGTAGTAAAGAACTACCGTGATTTTACACTTGCATGGTATAAGGCATGCTGGCCCTGGATGGCGGTATATTCCTCGGTCCTTCCGTGTCTTGTCCTCCTGATCGTGCCCGTAGGTTCTAACATGATCTTAGGCGGAAGCCTCACTTTGGATAAACTCGTGCTCGTATGCTGCATGTCCTTTGCGGTGGGTCCTTCTGTACTTAAGGCATTGAACTTTGCAGGTAAGTTCCCCGAGCTCAACTTCAAGATCACGGAGCTTGAGAAGCTCATGTCGCACCCTCCGCTCAAGGAAGGTACTTCAGGCTTTACGGGTAAGGACAGGAATGTATCCTTCAGGGATGTGCATTTCGGATATGAAGAAGACGAAGTGCTTCACGGAGTCTCTCTTGATCTTAAGCAGGGCAGTACTACTGCGCTGGTAGGAGAATCCGGAAGCGGTAAGTCTACTCTTGCCAAGCTCCTTGTCCACTACTATGACATCGATCAGGGCTCTATCAGCATCGGCGGTCAGGATATCACCGACATGACGCTCGAAGCGCTGAATGATCAGGTGGCATATGTATCCCAGGAGCAGTTCCTGTTCAATACATCTTTGTATGAGAATATCCTGATCGGTGATCCTTCGGCTACGAGAGAGCAGGTCCTTCAGGCTGCAAGCAGAGCGCAGTGTGATGAGTTCCTGGCAAGGCTTCCCGAGGGCATCGAGACAATGGCAGGTGACGGCGGTAAACAGCTGTCAGGCGGTGAGAGACAGAGGATCTCTCTTGCAAGAGCTATCCTTAAGGATGCTCCGATCATCGTCCTTGACGAGGCTACGGCCTTCATGGATCCCGAGAATGAGGACAAGATGAACAAGGCGATCGACGAGATCATCAAGGATAAGACGGTGCTCGTTATAGCGCACAGGTTAAGTACCATCAAGAATGCGGACAAGATATGTGTAATGAAGGACGGCGAATGTATTGCTTCCGACAGACATGATGCTCTTCTTGCTTCCTGTTCTGAATACAAAAAGCTCTGGGATGCTTCGGTAAGCGCCGGCACCTGGAAGATCAAGGAGGCATAAGATATGTTAAAGATACTTCACAGACTGGTAAGTATGACAGGCAAGTACAAGACAAGGATCAGAGCTTCCTACGTCACATCGTTTATCAAAGGGTTCCTGATGAAGGCTCATCTTATGATCAGCTTTATCACGATCATGTTATTCATGAGAGGTGAGATGGATAAGAGCAGATGCTTATACTTAGGACTTGCCTTGGCAGGCGCCGTCATCTTGCAGATGATATTGGAGCATGCGACTAATGTACTTCAGTCGGCTACGGGTTATATGATCTTTGCCGATATGCGAATGAAGCTCGGCGATCACTTAAGAAAGCTTCCCATGGGATATTTTACAGAAGGCAATATGGGTAAGATAAGTTCTGTCCTTGCTACTGATATGGTATTTATCGAAGAGAACTGTATGGGTGTACTGGCTACCGTAGTTACATTCATGATATCCCAGTTCATCATGATCGTTATGATGTTCTTTATGGACATCCGCCTCGGTATCCTCTCGGCTGTCGTAACGGGGGCATTTATAGTAGTCGGCAATCTGATGCTCAAGAGCACACTCTCTCGTTCCGCGGAGAAGCAGGAGAAGAGCGAGAAGCTCTCGAATGAAGTGTTGGACTTCGCGGAAGGTATCGGCATCATCAAGTCATATAATCTCCTCGGCGAGAAGTCCAAGAGGCTGACACATGAGTTCGAAGAGAGCTGCAAGGCGAGCATCGGATTCGAAGTGGACTATACTCCCTGGTCAAGGGCGCTGAACCTTACATTCGGTATCGGAACATCTTTGACATTCGCACTGGCGGCATATCTTTATGTCAACGGTCTTATGACCGCCGAATATATGGTTGGTATGACCTTGTTTATCCTGGATCTCTTCGTAGCGGTCAAGTCCTATTACGGCGAGATGCCCAGGCTCACGGTCACCGCGGCCGCCCTTGACAGGATCGAGGAAGTATTTGCTGCGGAAGAACTTGAAGATAACGGAACAGATACTGTTGACCTTACAGTGAAGAAGTCATCACCGGCCATCGAGTATAAGGATGTCACATTCGGTTATACGGATTCAGATGTGCTTAAGTCTGTATCATTTAAGACGGACTACGGAGATATGACTGCTCTGGTAGGTCCTTCGGGCGGCGGCAAGTCCACCATCGCATCTCTTCTTGCAAGATTCTGGGACATCAAGTCAGGCAGCATCCTCGTAGACGGTAAGGATATAAGGGATATATCGCTCGGAAGTCTCATGGACAACATAAGCATGGTATTCCAGAGAGTATATCTCTTCAAGGATACGATATATAACAACATAGCGATCTCCCGTCCCGATGCTACCCGTGAAGAAGTGATCGAGGCTGCGCGCAAGGCAAGATGCCTGGAGTTCATAGATAAGCTCCCCGAAGGCTTCGATACCGTTATAGGTGAAGGCGGAGCGTCCCTGTCCGGAGGTGAGCAGCAGAGGATATCGATAGCAAGATGTATCCTTAAGGATTCGCCCATAGTAATACTCGATGAGGCTACCGCCAGCGTTGATGCCGACAATGAGAGAGCTATCCAGCAGGCCATATCGGAGCTTTGTAAGGATAAGACGCTCCTTGTTATCGCCCACAGGCTCAAGACCATAAGGGATGCGGATCAGATCCTTGTCGTATCAGGCGGTGAGATCATCGAGAGAGGTGATCACGATTCCCTGATGCAGGCCAAGGGTAAGTATTCGGATATGGTGATGCTTCAGGCAGGCTGATCACACTTCTGTACAGAATATACTATTGACATGTTAGCGGACTCTAACTATTATTGTTAGCGTCCGCTAATTGTTATCATTGATAACTTATCGGTTCATATGAAATATACGGGAGGTCCCCTTTATGGATAAAAGTAAGAAATTGACAGCAAAAGACTTTATTACGATCGGTATATTTACTGCGATCTTATTCGTGATCGAGATGGCAATCGGTATGACGGGTTATATACATCCTTATATCGTTGCCAGTTATGTAGTATTGCTCCCGCTGGTAAGCGGCATTCCCATGATGCTCTATTACACCAAGATAGAGAAGTTCGGAATGCTTACGATAATGTCTCTTCTTATGGCGATCATCATGTTCGTCACGGGTATGGGTTACCTCGGTGCTCCTCTGATAATCCTCACGGGACTAATAGCTGACCTTATCGCTAAGTCAGGCGGATATAAGAGCTATAAGAAGACTGTTATAAGCAACGCATTCATGAGCCTTTGGGTATGTGCTAATTACTTCCCCATCCTAGTAACTGCCGATTCATACAGAAAGAGCCTTATCGAAGGCGGATTCTCGGAAGATTATGCAGACAGCCTTTTCCGTGCGGTCAACCCGAAGACCATCGGCATACTTGTCATATTATGCTTTATCTTCGGGATCATAGGTGCAGTACTTGGCAAGAAGGTCGTAAGGAAGCATTTTGAGAAGGCGGGTATCGTATAAGATGGAGATGAAGCTCGATCCCAGGACCAAGCTCTTTATGGTACTTATCGTGTCTACCATAGTCATGATGAGTGCCACGACACCTCTCCTGTGGGCAGTGAGGATACTTATAACTCTTATCCCGCTGGTGCTTCTGGTGGCAGAGAAGAAGTATTCGAGTGCTCTTAAGTTCTTCCTTCTTTATGTAACGGCTCTTGTTGTGAACTTTGTCGTGCTGGTAAATACATCCGGAGGAATAGTCGTATCCCTTCTTACGGGATACTGCGGGATCGTAGTTCAGTTCATGCCGTCGGTCATTACCGCGTGGTACTTCATAAGGACAACGAAGACTGACGAGTTCATATCGGCCATGCAGAAGATGCATGTCCCGGACGGACTTACCATATCTCTTGCGGTGGTAATGAGATTCTTTCCTACCATCGCGGAAGAATACCGCCATATAAATGATGCCATGAAGATGAGAGGCATCGTGCTCGGCGGAGGAAATGTAGTAAAGATGGTGGAGTTCAGGATGATACCGCTCCTGTTCTCATGTGTAAATATAGGCGATGAACTGTCGGCTGCAGCTGTCACGAGAGGCCTTGGCGGAACGGTAAAGAGATCTTCGGTAGTCGACTTAAGGCTCACCGTAAAGGACATCCTCATGATGGCGCTCTTCCTGTCTGCAGCAATATTGTTCATAGCTGTGAAGTATATAAGATGAACGAAGATATCATTAATATCGACCATGTGTCATTCTGTTATAAAGGTGCCTCCAATGGGCTCCTTAACGACGTCTCCCTTAAGATAAGAAAGGGCGAGACCGTGCTCCTGTGCGGAGCTTCCGGAAGCGGTAAGACTACGATCATAAGGCTCGTAAACGGTCTTATTCCTCATTACTACAGCGGGGATCTTCAAGGTGACGTGACGGTAGCCGGCAGAGATATCAGGAATACCGAACTCTATGATCTTGCAGGAGTGGTAGGGACTGTGTTCCAGAATCCCAGGAGCCAGTTCTTCTCTATAGATACCGATGGAGAGATAGTATTCGGTCCCGAGAATATAGGTCTTCCTCCCGAAGAGATAAAGAAGCGCTTTGCTGACGTTAAGGATGAGATGCAGCTTCAGGAACTTCTTGGAAGGAGCATATTCGGCCTGTCCGGCGGAGAGAAGCAGAGGATAGCATGTGCTTCCGTATCCGCGCTCCTTCCTGAGGTCATGCTCCTGGATGAACCTTCTTCCAATCTCGATATAAAGGCCATGAATGACTTGAGCAACGCCGTTGCAAGGTGGAAAGGGCAGGGTAAGACCGTCATCATATCGGAGCATCGCCTGTGGTATGTGGCGCCTCTGGTGGATCGCGTCATCTATATGGAGAACGGCAGGATAGCTCACGAGTGGACAGGAGAAGAATTCAGATCATTAGGGAAGCAGAAGATAGAAGAGCTCAAGCTCCGTCCTGTAGAATTCGACCCCGATGAGACCACGGATACGGCAGATGTCGCTGTTTCCCAAGAAGATGCGGTCGTTATAAGGGATATGTATTTCTCCTACAATGAGAAACCACACGTTATAAGAAGACGCAAGTTCAGCGACTACGATGAGAAGGATCTGGATCTGAATATCCCTGAGCTGAGGCTTCCCAAGGGCAAGGTCATCGCGGTAGTCGGTCATAACGGTACGGGTAAGTCCACCTTCTTCAGAGGGGTCTGCGGTCTTCTTAAGAGATGTACCGGAACCATAACCGCAGACGGGAAAGTATATAAGGGCAAGGAACGCCTGCGCCTGTGCTATATGGTCATGCAGGACGTGAACCACCAGCTCTTTACCGACAGCGTGGAAAATGAAGTCCTCCTGTCCATGGAGGAAGAAGATAAGGGCAGATGTGAGGAGATCCTGGACAGTCTGGGGATACTTGAATTCAAGGATAAGCATCCCATGGCACTGTCAGGCGGTCAGAAGCAGAGAGTAGCGGTAGCATCAGCCATCGCATCGGGGGCAAAGCTCCTCCTGTTCGACGAACCTACATCCGGCCTTGATTATTCGCATATGGAGAAGGTGGGATCGCTCCTGCGGAAGCTGGCGGATTCGGGTCATACCATACTCGTGTCCACCCACGATCCCGAGCTTATAGCAGAAAGCTGTGACTATATCCTGAAGATAGAGGACGGAAAGGTAGAGAGCCTTACGCGCAAATAAAAAACGGTGACTGTCAGTCACCGTTATATTTTTCTTATCCTTCCTGGCGTTCCTTATTGAACTTCTTCAGGGCCCTGAATGTCTTGGGGCTTATGACGTGTTCTATTCGGCAGGCGTCTTCTTCGGCCGTCTTCTTATCTACTCCCAAAGATATAAGGAGTTCGCTTATAACGACGTGCCTCTCGTAGATGGTCTTGGCGATCTTCTTGCCTTCTGTCGTGAGAGTGATATATCCGCTCTCGTCTATCTCGATATATCCGTCGTTCTTGAGGATGCCCATAGCGCGGCTTATGCTGGGCTTGGAATATCCCATCTCATTTGCAACATCAAGAGATCTTACGGGACCTCCCCTCTTAGTCAATACGAGTATAGTCTCGAGATACATCTCTCCGGATTCCTGTATAGGCATATCCATCCCTCCTTGCAATAAGATACATATGCATTATAACAGATTTATCCCAAAGCAACATCAAGTGCCATCATGACGGTAAAACCCAGTGAGAACATGAGAACTCCTACGTTGGAATGCTTGCCTTCGGACATCTCGGGGATCAGTTCCTCTACAACGACATAGAGCATGGCTCCTGCCGCAAAGCTCAGAAGATACGGCATAAAGGGGACGAACAGCCCCGCAGCGAATATGGTGAGGAGAGCTCCTACAGGTTCTACGGCTCCCGATAGGACACCGTCTCCGAAAGCCTTCATGCGGCTCTTGCCTTCAGCGCGAAGAGGCATGGATATTATCGCGCCTTCGGGAAAGTTCTGTATGGCTATACCCAGAGCCAGGGCAAGTGCACCTCCTGCAGTGATGGTAGTATTCCCTGCGAGGAAACCTGCATATACGACACCTACCGCCATTCCTTCGGGGATATTATGAAGTGTCACCGCCAGTACCATCATGGTGGTCCTCTGAAGCTTGGAATGAGGACCTTCCGCGTTCTCAGCATTCATGTGAAGGTGAGGTATCACTGAGTCCAGGAAGAGAAGAAACAGGATACCGAGCCAGAATCCGATGAAAGCGGGAAGGAAAGCGAGCTTACCCATATGTTCCGACTGATCCATGGCGGGGATAAGAAGGCTCCATATGGAAGCCGCCACCATAACGCCTGCCGCAAATCCGGTGAGGGCCCTCTGTACAAGAGGGTTAAGATCTTTCTTCATGAAGAATACGCATGCCGATCCCAGTGAAGTTCCGAGGAAAGGTATGAGCAATCCGAATGCTACATCTCTGTTCATATATGTATAACACCTCGCGTGTAGTTAGTATCCGCTAATAAAATTGCACAAAATTATCCATATTACAAGTTTTATGAGCGAAAAGTGTTGACAAGTTAGGCTTAACTAACTATATTGTTAGCGATCATTGGTTAGTTTACGCTAACGCGGAGGTGAGAGATGATGCCGTTATGTCTGGCTGAAAGAGGCGAAGAGAACATCATAAGGAAGATCGGAGGATCTCCCGAGGTCAAGAAACACCTGGAAGATCTGGGTTTTGTGGTCGGTGCGGGTGTTACTGTGGTTAATGCCCTTGCAGGCAATGTGATCGTCAACATCAAGAACTCCAGAGTAGCCATTAGTGAAGAGATGGCACGAAAGATAATGATCTGAGAAGTGAGGAGGGAACCATGAAGACACTTAAAGAGGTCAAGGTAGGACAGACCGTCACTGTAAAGAAGATACACGGTGAAGGTCCCGTCAAGAGAAGGATCATGGATATGGGTATCACAAAGGGCGTAGAGATCTTCGTAAGAAAAGTCGCTCCCCTTGGAGATCCTATCGAGATCAACGTAAGAGACTATGAACTGTCCCTTAGGAAGATCGATGCACAGATGATCGAAGTCGAGTAACAAGAGGGGGAGAAAATGGACATCAAGATTGCATTAGCGGGTAACCCTAACAGCGGTAAGACTACACTCTTTAACGCTCTTACGGGTTCCAATCAGTTTGTAGGTAACTGGCCGGGAGTAACGGTCGAGAAGAAGGAAGGTAAGCTTAAAAAGCACGACGGTGTGATAATCACTGACCTTCCCGGTATCTATTCGCTTTCCCCTTATACATTGGAGGAAGTAGTAGCAAGAAATTATCTTATCAAGGAAAGACCCGATGCGATCCTCAATATCGTAGACGGTACTAACCTCGAGCGTAATCTCTATCTTACAACTCAGCTGACCGAGCTCGGTATCCCCGTAGTCATCGCCGTCAACATGATGGATATCGTCGAGAAGAACGGTGACAAGATCGATATCGATGAGCTCTCAAGACAGCTCGGATGTAAGGTAGTAACGATATCCGCTCTTAAGGGAACAGGCATAATGGAGGCCGCCGAAGCAGCCATTCAAGCTTCTAAGGATACTAAGACTATCCCTACACATTCTTTCTCGGGTCCGGTCGAGCATGCTATCGCTCATATCGAGGAAGCAGCAGTTCACGATATGCCCGAAGAGCAGCAGAGATGGTATGCCATCAAGATCTTCGAGAGAGATGATAAAGTCTTAGAACAGTTAGCTCTTTCCTCTGACAAGCTCTCTCATATCGAGAAGGATATCAAGGCTGCGGAAGAAGAGCTCGACGACGATGCGGAATCGATAATCACCAATGAGAGATATATCTATATCGCTGGTGTCATCAAGGCTTCCTACAGGAAGAAGAACAAGGGCAAGATGACAAATTCCGATAAGATAGACAGGATCGTAACCAACAGATGGCTCGGTCTTCCTATCTTCGCATTGATAATGTTCGCTGTTTACTATATTGCTATGGTGACCGTCGGTGCTTCCGCTACGGACTGGGCTAATGACGGTCTCTTCGGCGACGGTTATCACCTCTTCGGTATCGGTACGGGAGCTTATGAGGAAGCTGCAGAAGAGTACGGCGATACAGATGCCATCATCGCATCCGTAGTTGACGGATACGGTGACGACGCTGCCGCTGAAGCACTCGAGAGCGAAGACGGTCTCGATCAGGCACAGCTCGATACATTAAGAGCTGCTGTTCCTTCGGGATCATCTCTTACCTATGAAGTAGAAGACGAGGAGACACTTGAGATCTCCGAGGAAGAAGCATCCTATGACGATGTCATGGCTGCCATCGACAACTACGGCAATGAGCCTGATCCCGCAGAATACGGCGTATGGGTTCCCGGTGTTCCCGCTCTTATCGAGAGCGGACTTGATAAGGCAGGCTGTGCAGACTGGCTCAAGGGTCTTATCCTTGACGGTATCGTAGCAGGTGTAGGTGCAGTGCTTGGATTCGTTCCCCAGATGCTGGTACTCTTCTTCCTTCTTGCATTCCTTGAGTCCTGCGGTTACATGGCACGTATCGCATTCGTTCTTGACAGGATCTTCAGGAAGTTCGGTCTTAGCGGTAAGTCCTTCATCCCCATGCTGGTAGGTACCGGATGCGGTATCCCCGGTATCATGGCATCCAGGACCATCGAGAATGAACGCGACAGAAGGATGACCATCATCACGACAACATTCATCCCCTGCGGAGCTAAGGTGCCTTTCATCGCCATGATCGCAGGTGCTATCTTCGGCGGTTCCGACCTTCAGAGATCCATCGTATCCGTATCTGCTTACTTTATCGGTATGGCTGCGATCATCATCTCCGGTATCATGCTCAAGAAGACAAAGCCTTTCGCAGGTGAGCCCGCTCCCTTCGTAATGGAGCTTCCCGCATATCACCTTCCTACCATCGGCAACATCCTTCGTTCCACATGGGAGAGAGGCTGGTCCTTCATCAAGAAGGCAGGTACTGTCATCCTCATCTCACAGGTGTTCATCTGGTTCACGACATACTTCGGTGTTGTCGGAGGCAAGCTCACGATGCTCGAAGAAGAGCAGATCGATCAGTCCTTCCTTGCTACTATCGGATCCGTATTCGCATGGATCTTCAAGCCCCTGGGCTGGGGTAACTGGCAGGCAGCCGTAGCTTCCATCACGGGCCTTATCGCCAAGGAGAATATCGTAGGTACCATGGGCGTCCTCTACGGCGGCGATGACGGTACACTCTATGAGACTCTTGCAAGCGTATTTACCGGTGTAACGGGATTCTCATTCCTGGTATTCAATCTCCTCTGCGCTCCCTGCTTCGCGGCCATGGGTGCCATCAAGCGTGAGATGAACAATCCTAAGTGGACGGCATTTGCCATCGCATATCAGTGCGGATTTGCTTATGTGATCGCTCTTATGATCACACAGTTCGGCAATATCTTCACAGGTAATGTTAACGCCTTCGGCGTGATCGTATCCGTCGCACTTCTCGGAGTCATGATCTACATGCTCTTCAGACCTTATAAGGAAGCTACCAAGCTCGAGACTAAGGTGAAAGTGTGATCTTTATGATCTCATTCCTGTATGAGAACCTGGGTACCATCCTCTGCGGAGGGATCCTTCTTATCATCCTGATCCTTATCATAAGGAGCATGATAAATGATAAGAAGAAGGGCAAGTCCTCCTGCGGATGCAACTGCGCACACTGTGCCATGGCAGGTCGCTGCCATGAGGTAACAAAGAGTAAATAACCCCTCATATACACTGTTCATACATCAATTGACCGCTTCCTCCGGGAGGCGGTCTTTTGATTGCCGCTTTTTAAATACATATTAATGTTAAGATACATATAGAAACTATCTTCCCGGAGGCACAATGGATAAGACATTATATGTTACGGATCTTGACGGAACCTTGCTGAACACGAAGGATCGTATAGATGACTTCAGCATAAGGACCATAAATGAACTGACATCTAAGGGGATGCTGTTTACATATGCTACTGCAAGGTCGCTGGTATCCGCGTCCAAGGTGACGGAAGGATTATCAGTGGATATACCGATAATCGCATATAACGGAGCTTTTATAATGAAGCCTTCAACGGGAGAGATATTATCCGAGGAAGGATATACCGAAGAAGAGCGTTCGTACGCAAGAAGCGTCATCGAATCGCATGGGATAAGTCCCATGGTCTATTCCTTTGTGGACGGTATCGAGAGAGTATCCTGGATCCCTGAATTTGAAAATGACGGAGTAAGACGATATCTTTCCGTTCGTAAGGGCGACAGGAGGTTCAGGTCAGTTACCGATAACGACCATCTCTACGAAGGCGAAGTCTTCTACTATACCTGCATAGGCGAGAAGGAGGAACTGCAGCCCGTATACGATATCTTCTCGAGAGATCCAAGGTACAGATGTACCCTTCAGCAGGAACTGTACCGCCCCGAGTACTGGTGCGAGATAATGCCTGCCGGAGCTTCCAAGAAGAATGCCATCGAGAAGCTCAAGAAGATGTGGGGATGCGACAGGGTAGTATCCTTCGGAGATTCCCTTAACGATATCCCTATGTTCGAGATATCGGACGAGTGCTATGCGGTATCTAACGCTTCGGAGGAATTGAAGGCCGTGGCTACGGGGATCATTGGAAGTAATGACGACAATGCCGTCGCAAGGTGGCTCCTTGAAGCGGATGTTCTTAAGTAGGATAATAGTTATGAATAAGGAATAGAAAAGAGGATTGAAATTATGAAGCTCTATATCAAGCAGAAAGTATTCTCACTGGCATCCAGGTTCAATATAACAGATGAGGAAGGCAATGAGAGGTATACGGTAGAAGGTGAGCTCTTATCCCTTACGAGAAAGCTTCACATATATGACCACAGGGGAGAGGAAGTATCCCTTATCCACAGGGAGCTCTTTACTCTTATGCCCAGGTTCGTAGTGGAGAGGAACGGTCAGGTGACGGCAACTATCAGGAAGAGATTTACTCTCCTGAGGCCCTCCTACGACATAGACGGCAAGGGCTGGCACGTGGAAGGCGACTTCTTCGCTCACGATTATCGGATCGTGGATGGCAGCGGGTCGGTCATCGCTTCTATCCATAAGGTGTGGATGAGCTGGGGAGACAGTTTCGAACTGGAGCTCGTATCTTCCGAGGACGAGGTGGATCTTATCGCAGTGATCCTTGCCATCGACGTAGTAATGGATTCGGAGTCGTCGAGCAGCAACAGCTGATCTTTTTTGAGGCAAAAGAAAACTCCATGCACTAGAGGATGCACAGAGCGCTTTCTTATATGACCTGCCTGAATCGGAATAGGTACTCTGTCCGAGGATATTACCGGATTTTCTCCACCGTCATCACAATAATTTTTGATCACGACTTGATTATAACACCTGTCAAAAGAATTTATGAAAACGATTTGTGAACAAACACTTAAAAAAATCTGAGCCATTTAAGGGTATTTTTGGTAATATTTTCATGGAAACTCTATATATAGTGAATATGGTGTTACGCAACACAGTATGCGGTAAAAGTGTAAAATTACACTTGTGAACAGTTTGTTAACGATGGTTAATCGCTGACAATAAGTCAAGGAAATTTCTTAACATCTGCAATTGAATTTTGAACATTTATAAGGAGAGATCGGATGCATTTTGTTGAAGCTAAGGGAATACTTACGACAAGCGGCGGCAGATGCGGTATGAACATATACCGCGGGTGTACCCACGGCTGCATCTACTGCGATTCCAGGAGTACATGTTACCACATAGAGCATCCTTTCGAGGATATAGAAGTTAAGCGAAATGCTCCCGAGCTCCTGGAGAAGGCTCTCCGCTCCAAGCGAAAGAAGTGCATGGTAGGCACGGGATCCATGTGCGACCCTTATATGCACTGCGAGTCCGAGCTGCATCTCATGAGGCGCTGCCTGGAGGTGATACGCCGTAACGGATTCGGCGTGGCGGTGCAGACCAAGTCGGACCGTATCCTTGAAGATCTGGACCTCCTTAAGGCGATAAGCGAGTCTGCCAAGGCGGTAGTGCAGATCACGCTCACCACATATGACGACGATCTTTGCAGGATATTGGAACCTAATGTATGTAATACGAAGAGGCGCATAGAAGTACTGGAGATACTAAAGGAAGAGGGTATCCCGACAGTTGTGTGGCTCACACCCATACTTCCCTTTATAAACGATACAAAAGAGAATCTGACTTCGATCCTGAACGAATGCGTGAGGGTGGGCGTAAAGGGGATAATGGCCTTTGGGATGGGTCTTACATTAAGAGAAGGCGACAGGGAGTATTTCTATGCCGCGCTGGATAAGCATTTCCCCGGGCTCAAGGAGAAGTATATCCGGGAGTACGGCTATGCTTATGAGCTTCCGAGTCCCAATACGCCTGAGCTAATGAAGATATTTAATAAGATATGTAAGGAGAACGGGATCCTCTGTAAGCCCGACGATGTCTTCTCATATATAAACGATCTTCCGGAAAAGTACCCCCAGATGAGCATCTTCGACATGTAAAGTGCAACTTATGCATCCCCGGATGCAACTTGCGCAAAAACGCCGTCACGCTCCTTACGGCTTTGGTAAAGTGACATCATCAAAGCAAACGAATAAGGAGATAACAAAAATGAACAAGAATAAGATCATCAAGGTAACAGGCATTACACTCGGAGCAGCAGCAGTCCTCGCAGCAGCAGGTTCCGCAGCAATGGGCGGCTTCGTCGCAGATAAGATCCTTCACCAGAATGACGGCGTTGATACACATACAGCAAGTTACACACAGCTTGAGACATGGGGATACGATGTAGAGAGCTTCGAGGCAAGATATCAGGGTGAGGAAGTAAGCGCTACTGCTTCTGACGGCAATACGGTCCCCGGTACATTCTTCGATATCGGAAGCGACAAGTGCGTTATCCTCGTACACGGCGCAGGCGGAGACAGAGTAAGCACATACCCTCTGGCAGAAGGATACCTTGAGAGAGGCTACGATGTTATCGCCATCGATCAGAGAGGATGCGGTGAGAATACTGATGACAGGGTAACATTCGGCATCAATGAGAGACTTGATGTAGAGGCTATGGTAGAGTACGCCAGAGAGGACCTCGGCAACGGAGAAGTCATCGTGCATGGTCAGTCCATGGGTGCACAGACAACTGCTCTCTATGCTTCTAATGTAGCTCCCGGTACTGCAGGCGCAGCTGACGCAGTCATCTGTGACGCACCTGTTCCCGGCATGGAGCTGATCCTCAAGGAGCTCTTCGGCGACGGTGATACGGACAGCTTCACGGCAAACTATCTTACAGGTACCAGCAAGATCATGATGAATGTCGTTGACGGTATCGATTACGATGACGGCGACACCATCGCAATGGTAGCAAACGATCAGATCCCTACACTTATCATCTGCGATGACAGGGATGATACATGTCTTCCTGACCAGGTACAGCAGGTTTATGATAATATAGCTTGCGAGGATAAGTATATCATCCACTTTGACAGCGCACATATCGAGGGCATCATCGACGATCCCGAGGCTTATATGGACGGTGTTATGGGATTCCTCAATAACCGTGGATTGTGATAAGAAGAGGAAATGAAGTTAAACCTGTACGAGAACAAAGAAGATCTTAACGAACACGTGGACGTATATTATTCCAATATGCGTCCCGTTATCCGTCAGCTGATAGATACGGTCAATTCGGAACGTCCCAAGCTCAAGGGGCGACCGGCAGACGAGGATCTGGATGACGGAGAGGAAGTGATATTAGATCCCAGGGAGGTCTACTACCTGGACCACATAGACCGTAAGCTCTTTGCTTATACCAAGGACGGCGTGTTCCGCCTTATGGATACGTTGTCATCCTGTGAGGAGACATTATGGAATTACGGCTTTGTAAGAGTATCCAAATCCAATCTTATAAATGTATATAAGATAAAGCAGTTAAAGCCCGACATGAATATGAAGGTATATGCTTCCTTTGATAACGGAGAGAGGATCTGCGTTAACAGGAGCTATAAGAAGAGCTTTAACGATTACCTGCAGAAGATGAGGAGGATGGGCTGATGCGCGAGAAGATAATAACATTTCTTATCGAGCTTGGTTGCGTATATACGATAGTATCCGTAGGCGGAGCCATAGCCAATATGATCTGCGGCGGACAGACAAATAACCTGAACGTTATCGTGATGTTCCTGACGTGCTTCATAGGTACGTTCGTCCTGAACCTCCATAAGCTCTTTGATAAGGTAAGCCCCCTTCTTATGATCGTCGTACAGTATCTTGTAGCATGTGCCCTGTGCGCCGTGATGATCCTTATCATAGGATGGATCGAAGGCGAGAGCGTATCTCCCAGGGGATGGTATGAATTCTACAGATCCTTCACGATCCCTTATATCCTTCTTGCAGGTTATTACTACTACAGGGTATTTTCCGATACCAAGAAGCAGGACGATCTTATCCGCGAGATCCAGGAGACCGAGAAGGGCAAGCTGGAAAAGTGATATCATATTCCTATCAAGCATAAGGGGACATGTCTTATGGAAAGATGGGATGAATACGATATCAACAGGGTCAAGACCGGTAAGACCCGTCAAAGGGGCGAGCCCCGCGGGAACGGCGTCTATCAGATGGTCATACATGTGGCGGTCTTCAACTCGGAAGGCAAGATGCTGATCCAGAGAAGGCAGAAGACGGCCCGTTCCTGGCCGGATCTGTGGGATATATCCTGCGGCGGTCATTCGATGGCAGGCGAGGACTGCAGGGATGCCGCCATGAGAGAGCTCAAGGAAGAGCTGAACATCGATGTGGACCTGACGGGTGTGCTTCCGAACTTCAGCTTTACATGGAACGGCGGCTTTGACGATTATTTCCTTCTTGAGAAAGATATAGATATCGATTCCTTATCTCTTCAGGAGGCAGAGGTCCAGGATGTAAGATGGGCGAGCCGCGAAGAGATCTTAGAGATGATAAAGAGCGGTGAGTTCATCACTTACTACGAACACCTGATAGACCTGATGTTCGACATGAGAGGGAAGTACGGAGTACATTCCCGTATAGATAATAAATAAAGGAAATAACAAAGGCACGACTCAGTTCGTGCCTTCATTTATGAGTATCACACGGTTCCTTCCGTTCTTCTTACCGTAATAGAGCTTCTCGTCGGCTTCTCCGACCCATTGATCGACTGTCCTGCCGCCCGCGTCGGACGCTATGCCCGATGTGAGCGTTACCTTTATGTGCTGTCCCTCGAAGAGGAAATCCTCCTTCTCTACAGTAGTTCTCAGCTTCTCGAGAAGCTCAGCTCCTTTTGTCTGTGCATTACCGTCGGTAAGTATCAGGAATTCCTCGCCGCCCCACCTTGCTATCTCGCTGTCCTTACATACTTCCTTCATTATCCTGGCGATATTGACGAGGATGTAGTCTCCTGCGTTATGTCCGTATGTGTCGTTGATCTTCTTGAAGTAGTCGATATCGGCCATGGCAAGGAAGGATTCCTTATCGTCGGAGGCTGCGGTCTCCAGCTTGGTGATCATGAAATGGCGGTTATAAAGTCCCGTGAGCCTGTCGGTATGTGCTATGTCTATGAGCTGCTTCTCGGAGTCGGTGATCATCTTGAGCATTACGCCCGAATAGAAGATCAGGAAAAAGAGGACGATGCCGGAATTGAAGATCCAGAATACACCCGCCAGACGGTTATCCACATCATAGATCGGAGGGACATAGGAAGCCAAGCCGGTAGAAAGGAGATAGGCTACTACTATGACGCCGCTGGCAAATACCGTATTGATGGTCTTCCTGCCGAGCTTCTTGGCCATATATTCCGTATAGAAGATGATGGGGATCATGGACAGGCAATAGAGATGGAATCCGAACCTGTATCCGAGACAGATGGTGGTCGTACACATGTAGAGCGTAAGCCAGAAGTACACCATCCTTACATAGATATCGAGCTTTTCCTTAGAGATCAGGTAGTAACCTATTATATAGACCATTGCCGTCGGGATGCTGAACCACACAAGTAACGTTGCACGGCACAGCGCGAAGAACCCTGCAAGTCCGAAGACCAGGAGCAATATGACGGTATTGATGGAGTATGTCAGTTTCTTGATCTCTTCCAAAGATAAAACCCTCCTGACCCTACTCTTAGATTATATAACGGTTGCTTGGTGTTTTTGTGACCATAGTGTTGCGGAAATAAAACGATTTTAATATCATATTCCTGATGAAGACAGTAGAAACGCTCAGCAATTCCAAGAAGACTTTGGCCACACCGCGTATAGACAGGGCATATATCGTCAATATATTGATAAATGCCGTGATCTTTATCCTGCTGTACGGCTTTAAGGTCCTGGATGTGACCAATACCCGCTGGCTCACGGGTTCTCCCATGGGCGGAGATATCACGCAGCATTACCTGGGGTGGCTCGCGTACAGGAACAGTGACTGGGCCTTTCCTTTGGGATTAGGTCAGGGACTGGCGGGTGATGACAGCTTTTCCGTAGTCTTTACGGATTCGATCCCGCTGTTCGCATTTATATTCAAGCTCTTAAGAGGGATACTGCCGGCAAGGTTCCAGTACTTCGGCTGGTTCGGGCTGATCAACAATATCCTGATGTCGTTCTTTGCTACCAGGATCCTTAAGAGGTTCAAGGTAAACGATTACTGCGGCGCTTTTTTCTCCATCCTCATATGTTTTAACAATGTTATGCTCTTCAAGATGTTCTACCATACGGCTCTTGCGGCGCATTTTATGATCCTTTGGGCCTTCGACATCCTGCTGTCTGCCCGGGAGAAGGAGATGAGCATAAGAAAGAGCATCCTTGTCTTCTCTGTGTTCGGATTCCTTACCACGTCGATCCACAGCTATCTTCTCCTTATCTGCGGACTCATCTTCCTGGCATTCTTTGTATACGAGATATTGAAGTATAAGAACTATATATCCTTCTTAGTAGAACTTGTCATGTACTGTGCGGGTGCGCTCCTCGGACTCTGGCTCTGGGGTGCCTTCACGACGGGAAGTGACGGAACGTCGTTCCTTGAGTACTACTCCTTCAATCTCAATTCGTTCTTTAATCCCATGCAGTGGGGCAATCTGACATTGCCTGCACTTCCTACGACAGGTGATTGTCAGGATGCCGAATCCTATATGTATCTCGGAGTCGGTCTGCTGCTGGTAGCGTTGATCGATATCGTCATCGTCGTTTGGAAGAAGATCAGGAAGGTCGACCTTCATGAAGACAGGAAGCTCCTTATATCCCTGGGCGTCATGTCGATAGCCGCTCTTATAATATCGCTCTCTCCGGAGATCACCTTCGGTGATAAGCTCCTCTTCAGGTATCCGGTTCCCGATGTGATCTACAAGCTGTGGTCGGTATTCAGGATCGTTGCCAGGATGGCATGGCCTATCTACTACATGGTCATCATCTTCGGTCTCATCCTTCTGTTCAGATATCTTCCCGAGAAGGCCAAGAGCATCGGTGTTGCACTTGTCTTTGCGGTACAGCTCCTTGATATATGCCCTCTGGCGCTTTCCATAAGATATACTCTCGAAGCGGATGCCAATAAGGAGAAGGTCGAGCTCTCGGGGCCCTTCTGGGATGAGATCGCGGCAGACGACAGTCTCGATAAGTTCATCCTCATTACCGCTAAGTTCAACGACAAGAACAAGACGGTCTTTCCCGTCGCAGAGTTCGCCATAGAACACGATATGCCGTTAAATCAGTTCTACTTTGCAAGATATCCGTACGATATCGATACCCGTGAGGCGGAAGCCCTGATGTCGCTGGATTCGGGTGATGCATCGGCTGTATATATCTTCACTGAAGAAGATCTTCAGGATCCCGAGGTCAGGGCGATAGCGGACAGCAGCGGGATAACGATAACGGAGACAGACGGGATGTATGTAGGTCTCTTCCGCTGACAGATGTTATAATGGCTATGTAATACTTCAAGGGATAGGGAGGTATTCATATGGCAAGAAGATCAGTAAGACCGGTCAGTATATTACTCACATCGTGTATCGCGGCATCTCTCTTTACGGGATGCGATATGCCCTGGGGCAAGAAGAAGGTTCAGCAGGAAGCTGTCGAGGCATATCTCGGTGCCTGTCTCGAATTTGATTACCGTACTGCCGCATCTCTCGTGGATGATAAGGATGATGCATTCCAGGATATCGTGCTTGAATCTCCCCAGCGTGATATATGTGAGCTCGTCATGTCCAGAGCGCAGTTCGAAGTCCTCAAGGTCGATAATGACAGGGCTCTCGTGAAGCTCACGATGCCTGATATCGACAGGGCGTTAAAGCGCGAGAACATCCCGGCTCTTGAGCTCGAGGATCTGGAGGATATCATCGATGATACCGATAAGATGCTCGAAGAGGAGTTTGAGTTCGATTTCATAAAGGACGGCAAAGAGTGGCTGATCGATCCCGATTCCACGGAAGAGTTCGCCGAGTTCGTAAGTGAGATCGGACTGGAGGTAGCATCCGAGATCGGTATCGGATCAGGGGCGAAGGATTTTTTTGATGCTTATATGACGTTCCTTAAGGAAGGCAATATCGATGCAGCTTACAGTATGTTATACGGTAATGGCTACGCATCCGGCGGCGGAGGATTCTTCGGAGCTGATACCAATGTTCTTCTGGCCGAATTCTACTCTTCCGTATTCGGTTCTGTTGAATATGAAGCTGAAGTAGTATCCTGCAGCGGATCTTCCGTTACTCTTGAGATCACCGGAACAAGAGCCGATATTGCTTCATCCGTAGCATATGTCAGCGGTAATGATGCCGAGGTGTCCGTTCAGTTCCTGAAGAGGATGATGATCTTCTATATCAATGTCAATTCCTATGATTACGGTTCCTACGACACATATTCTGTCGAGGACATGTTGTACGGATATATGGAGGCCCTGATCGAGTTCTATATAGCCTGCATAGATGCGGCAGACAGCGAGTCGTTTACATGTGAGATCGAGATGGAGGTTGATGAGAACGGTAACTACTCTTTTGACTGCGATCCGGCGAGCGAAATGCTCGGTGATATAGACGAACCCGAATTTGCAGACGGATTCTACGAGCAGGCTCTGGATGAGCTCCTTGCTTCAGGTGAGATCACACAGAGCCAATATAACGATCTTCGATATCTGGATATAGATGACCTTACGATGTTCTGATACTCAGGAATATCTTTTCTTGGCTTTCTTTGCAGTATACATCTTGTTGTCGGCAAGACGTATGAGATCGTCGATCCTGTCTTCCTTGGTAATGGATCTCAGTACCGTACCGGTGCTG
>JAEEGL015922505.1_pt1 | contig 30512 bp, 28 predicted proteins | sample 9134231 | NCBI WGS metagenome assembly JAEEGL01 (sample SAMN16246548, study PRJNA631951) | gut metagenome | biome: gut microbiome; feature: rumen; material: fiber-attached | host: Bos | place: Iran: Karaj | collected 2018-10 | reverse complement strand
GAGCTGAAGAACCTGCCCGGCATGTATCAGCTTGTAAACGGCGATGTCAGTGTTTCCAGCCTCAAAGACGTTTCACTCGAAGACCTTCTTGGCCGCGACCCGATTTGTGTGGATGTGGGCGGCGTAGTCGACTTTCTTTACGGAAAGACCGTGCTCGTAACGGGCGGCGGCGGATCCATCGGAAGCGAGCTTTGCCGTCAGGTCGCGGAACATCATCCGAAGCGTCTGATTATCTTCGACATTTACGAAAACAATGCATATAGCATCCAGCTTGAGCTGAAGGAGAAGCATCCCGAGCTCGACCTGGTAACCCTGATTGGCTCCGTTCGCGACTCCCGGAAGATGTTCCAGGTATTCGAACAGTACCGCCCGGACGTGGTGTACCATGCGGCAGCACACAAGCATGTGCCGCTCATGGAGGACAGTCCGTGCGAAGCCATCAAGAACAACGCTATCGGAACCTACAAAACCGCTTATGCAGCAATGGTGCATGGTTGCAAACGCTTCGTTCTGATTTCCACTGACAAAGCGGTCAACCCGACCAACATCATGGGCGCATCGAAGCGGCTCTGTGAGATGATCATCCAAAGTTTTGACGAGAAGATTAAGGAGGGCAAGGCAGCCGAAATCCCGCAGCTGTTCACGCACTACACGCACACAAGGGGCGGCAAGGAAAAGCTCGACCGGACAGCCAATGCCGAGTTCTTTAGGAAGATTAAAACCGAATTTGTCGCAGTCCGTTTCGGCAACGTGCTCGGCTCGAACGGCAGCGTCATCCCGATTTTCAAAAAGCAGATTGAAAAGGGCGGTCCCGTTACCGTAACGCATCCGGATATCATCCGTTATTTCATGACGATTCCCGAGGCCGTAAGCCTTGTGCTTCTTGCAGGAACCAACGCAAAGGGCGGTGAAATCTTCGTCCTTGACATGGGAAGCCCCGTCAAGATTGATACGCTTGCGCGTAACCTCATCAAGCTTTCCGGCCTTAAGCCGGACATCGACATCAAAATCGAATACACCGGTCTTCGCCCGGGCGAAAAGCTCTACGAAGAGAAACTCCTCGCCGAAGAGGGCATTCAGAAGACGGAAAATGAGAAGATTCACATCGGCTGCCCGATTAAGTTCGACATCAACCGCTTCCTCGACGATCTCGACGACCTCATGGATGCTGCATACGCAAACAGCCGTGACATTAAGCGCCTCGTAGCCAGTATGGTAAGCACATACCATCAAGAGGGCGTGGAAGCACTTCGAAGTGAAACATACCGTATGCTGATGGAAGAAGTTGGAGAAGGTAAAGTCGGCGAGTCCAAAGGAGACGACGATAATTGATTAGTCTTTGAAGTCTTGCATTAGGAATACAGACGAGTAAGGAAAAAACGATGAGCATTTTGAATGAATCGCAGTTCGCTGGAATAATCCCATTTGAAAAGAAGTTATGGCTTTCATCGCCCACGATGCATGGAGAAGAGCAGAAGTGGGTAGATGATGCAATCCAGACAAACTGGGTTTCCACGGTAGGAGCAAATATCAATGAAGTTGAGAAGCAGATTGCAGAATATGTCGGAGTGAAGTACGCTGTGGCACTTTCTGCCGGTACTGCTGCTTTACACCTTGCGACGAAGCTCGCCGGCGAGAAGCTTTATGGTCAGGCTCGCACCAACGAGGGAACTCTTGCAGGCAGAAAGGTGTTCTGCAGTGATGTAACGTTTGATGCAAGTATTAATCCGGTGGCATATGAGGACGGTGAAGCCGTATTCATTGACACCGAGTACGATACCTGGAACATGTGCCCGAAAGCGCTTGAGAAAGCGTTTGAAATCTATCCGGATGTAAAGTTAATTGTTGTGGCGCATCTCTACGGAACGCCCGGAAAGATGGAAGAAATCAAGGCTATTGCTGACCGGTACGGCGCGTTAATTGTTGAGGATGCGGCAGAAAGTCTTGGGGCAAGATATAAACTGAATGGTGAATGGGTTGAAACCGGTGCACTCGGCAATTACAACTGTATTTCCTTTAACGGGAACAAGATTATCACCGGATCTGCCGGTGGAATGTTCCTGACGAATTCGAAAGAAGATGCAGACAAGGTTCGCAAGTGGTCCACGCAGTCGCGAGAAGCAGCTCCATGGTATCAGCACGAGGAGGTTGGATACAACTATCGCATGAGCAATATCGTTGCCGGTGTGGTTCGCGGACAGATTCCGCATCTGGATGAACATATTGCGCAGAAGAAAGCGATTTATGAGCGTTACAAGAAAGCATTTTCAGACCTCCCGGTCAAGATGAATCCGTTCGATACTGAGAAGAGCGAGCCGAACTTCTGGCTTTCCTGCATGATTATTAACGAGGATGCAATGGCATCGATGGTGCGCGGGGAACAGGATTATCTGTATAAACACGAAAGCGGCAAGAGTTCTCCACAGGAGATTCTCGACGCGCTTGCGGCATTTAACGCGGAGGGGCGTCCGATTTGGAAACCCATGCATATGCAACCGATTTACCGTACACATGCATTTATTACTGCTGAAGGAAATGGACGAGGCAGAAGCAATGCGTATATAGCTGGAAGCGGAGCGGATGTCGGAGCAGATATCTTCCGCAGAGGATTGTGTCTTCCGAGTGACAACAAGATGACGCTGGAACAGCAGGATATTGTGATTGAAATCATAAAAAAATGCTTTCAGTAATATGGAGAACAAACGCTATGCAACATAAGGCACATGGACCATATGAGAAGTTTATTAAGCGGCCGCAGGATTTTTTGTGCGCACTATTGGCAACAATTGTTCTTTCGCCGGTAATGATTATAACGGCAATTTTAGTCCGCGTTAAGTTAGGAAGCCCTGTGATTTTTAAGCAGGAACGACCTGGCCGAAACGGGAAAATATTCAGGCTTTACAAATTCAGATCAATGACAAGTGAGGTTGATTCGGAAGGGAAGTTACTTCCGGACGAAGTGAGATTGACGGGTTTTGGAAAGAAGCTTCGTTCAACGTCACTCGATGAGCTTCCTGAACTGTTTAACATCCTGAAAGGTGATATGAGTGTGGTGGGACCAAGACCTCTTATGGTACAGTATCTTCCCAGATATAATGCCCATCAGGCGAGGAGGCATGAGGTTAGACCCGGGTTTACTGGGTTGGCTCAAATTCACGGACGAAACTCAATTACCTGGGATGAAAAGTTTAATTGGGATGTAAAATATGTAGACAATATCACCTTTCTGGGCGATTGGGGAATAATCTTTAAAACAGTCAAAACAGTGTTTAAGAGAGAGGGCATTTCGTCCGGAACATGTGACACAATGGAAGAATTCATGGGCAACGACAAGGAGACGACATGAAAGGAAAACGTCTGTGGCAGACATTGAGAATGTATTCGATTCTGGAGCCTGTAAAAAGAACCGAGTATCTTCGGAAAAAGAAAGTGTTTGCAGAATTGGGAGAAAACTGCAGTATCGAGGACAGAGTGATTCCGTTATATGCGAAATGTATTCGTATCGGGAATAATGTTCGACTTGCTTCTCATGTATTATTGGTTACCCATGATGTTTCGTGCTTTGTTCTGAATAATCTGGGCATAAAAAAAGCAGACGGAAAGCGTTTCGAAGAGAGAATCGGCTGCATTGATATCGGAAACAACGTCTTTGTGGGAACCAACTCGACCATTTTGTATGATGTAAAGATTGGGAATAATGTCATCATTGGTGCCGGTAGTGTTGTAAATCGTGATATACCGGATAACAGCGTTGCCGTGGGGGTTCCGGCAAAAGTGATATGCTCTTTTGATGAGTTTGTAGAGAAACGCAGAAAAGATATTGATTATCCCCGTGATATTGCAACTAACAATCAACGGATATCTGATGATCTTATTGCGTGGTGTTGGAAACAATTCAATGAGAAGCGTACGCCAAGCAAAGAGAAGGGAGACTTGTAATGAAACAGCTGATAATAGTTGGCGCCGGGGGCTTTGGACGGGAATTGCTTCAATGGTGCAAGGATGTGCAAAGAGTCAATAAAGAATGGGATATACTGGGCTTTATTGATGATAATCCGAATGTCCTGGATGGGTACGAATGTGATTATGGCGTAATTGGGTCAATTAAAGAATGGAACCCAACGGATAATCAAGTATTTGCCCTAGCAATTGCCAATCCGAGAACAAAAGAAGCAGTCGCAAGAGAATTAGAATCGCGAGGAGCTGTATTTGTTCCTATTATTCATCCTGATGCGAGAATAGGTGAGTTTAATCGGATCGGAAAAGGTGTCGTTCTCTATCCGAATGCGAGAATAACCGTAAATGTTACGGTGGGCGATTTTGTTACGGTTCTGGATAACACATCAATAGGGCATGATGCTGTTATTGGTGATTATGTGACAATCAGCGCTAGCTGCGGGATAAACGGTCACGTTCAGATTGGTAAGTATAGTTACTTTGGTTGTAATGCGTCAACGATTCCAAGCATCAGGATTGGTGAAGAATGCCATATCGGAGTTGGAAGTATGGTCGTAAATAATATTAAAGACGGAATGCATGTGTTTGGAAATCCGGCGAAACGAATTGCATTACCGCGAGTGAATACACAAGAAGGAGATAAGTAATATGAGTAATCTTGAAAAGTACAATCAGGCGTTTATGAATGCGTTTGAGATTGAGGAGAGCCAATTAGAAGGGCTCAAGTATCAGGATATTGAGGCATGGGATTCCGTAGGACATATGCAGCTTGTTGCAGAGTTAGAAGATGCCTTTGATATTATGATGGATACAGAGGACATAATTGATCTCAGCTCTTACGAGAAGGGAAAAGAAATTTTAGCAAAAGAAGAGTACGGGGTAGAGCTGTAATGGGCAAAATCTGGGATTTCGAACGATTCAGTAACGCAATAGCGTTTGAAGACGAATATGGAAATACAATGACATATGCAACGCTGGATTCCGAGGCCCAGGTTTTGGCAAAAAAGATTGGCAACAGGTGTTTAACGTTCATTTTGTGCCATAATGAGATTGGTTCCGTACTGGGTTATTTGGGAATGGTCAATAACGCTATTGTTCCCGTGATGCTCAGTAGTCATTTGGAGGAGAGGCTTCTCGCTGACCTTTTAAAAGCTTATTGCCCGGAATACATTTGGCTTCCTGCGGAACAGACCATGCGGTTTTCCGATATGGAAGTGGTTCATGAGGCATACGGATATGTTTTACTTAGGACGGATTACAAAAAGAAGTATCCTTTGTATGATGAACTTGCGCTTTTGGTAACTACTTCTGGATCCACGGGGTCGCCCAAACTGGTTCGACAGTCATATACTAATCTTGAAGAAAATGCCAAAGCGATAGCTGAATATCTCAAGCTTGATGCGAAAGAGCGTCCGATAACAACACTCCCGATGAATTACGTGTACGGAATCTCCGTTATTAATTCGCATCTGTTGGTTGGAGCTACAATTCTCTTAACTGATAAGGGAATTATGCAAAAGGAGTTCTGGGCGTTTTTACGCGAAGCAGAAGCCACCTCTTTTTCAGGTGTCCCGTATACGTATGAGATGTTAGATAAATTGCGTTTCTATCGCATGAAATTACCTTCCTTGAAAACCATGACACAAGCGGGTGGAAAGATTAGCCCTGAGTTGCATGAAAGATTTGCCGTTTTTGCAAAAGAGCAAGGGAAGAATTTTATAGTCATGTATGGTGCAGCGGAAGCCACGTCTCGAATGGGGTATTTGCCTCCGGAAAAGGCATGTGAAAAGAAGGGCTCTATGGGCATACCTATCCCCGGGGGAGCTTTCTGTCTTGTTGATGAGATGGGTAAAAAGATTACAACGCCTTATACCACAGGGGAATTGATTTATGAGGGTAAGAATGTAACCTTGGGATATGCTGAAAGCGGAGAAGATTTGATTCGTGGAGACGAGCGTCACGGTAGATTGGAAACCGGGGACATGGCACAATTCGATGAAGAAGGGTTCTACTACATTGTCGGAAGAAAAAAACGCTTTTTAAAGATATATGGGAACCGCGTGAATTTGGATGAAGTCGACCGCTTAATCAAAAGTGAGTTTGAGATTGAAGTGGCGAGCTCAGGCGTGGATGACCATATGTATATTTTTGTAACAAAAGAGGATTATGCAGAGCCCGTAAGGGATTTCCTGATTGGAAAGACAAAGTTGAATCCAGCAGCGTTTAAGGTGCTTGTGCTTGATGAGATTCCCAAAAATGAAGCTGGAAAGACTTTGTACAAAGAATTAGCAAGATATTATGAGTAAACCACAGCTTTTTTGCTTTACACATGCCGGAGGCAGCGCATCCTTTTTCGACTTAATTGAAAGGGATTTTGCTGACACAGAACTGGTTAAGCTTGAATATGCAGGGCATGCGACAAGAAGAAACGAAAGCTTTTATACGAGTTATGATGAACTAGCCGATGATATTTTCGGACTGGTTAAGAAGTCGTATTCGGGAGGACAATACGGTCTTTTCGGATATAGTATGGGAGCAATAACTACGGTTGAAGTATTACGTAGAATCCTAGATGATTCGAAAATGGAAAAACCGGGGCATGTATTTTTGGCGGCACACGAACCTCATTCAAAAGCTGAGCTGAAAGGTTATTCCGAGTGTGAGACGGATGATTGGGTGAAAGAAAGAACGATTCAGTTTGGAGCGGTTCCGGATCGGTTGTTATCAAACAAGAGTTTTTGGAGGATGTATCTCCCGCTGTATAGGGCCGACTATTCGCTTATTGGCAGTTATCAGTTTCAGGAACTGTCTTTGAGGACGGAGATACCTGTGACCGTTTTTTATTCTGACAGAGATACTCCGCGAACTGAGATGGAGTTATGGCGTCGGTATTTCATTGGAGAAAGTGATTTTTATGAGTATTCAGGAAATCACTTTTTTATCGCGGATCATCATAAAGAGATGGCAAGTGTAATGGAGTTAAAACTTCATTGACAGGAGGAATCGTATGGACTTTGATGAGATTTTAAACCTATCTCCATACTCACTTGAAAAAGCTGAGAAAAAAAAGCTTCTTAAGGAAAGGTTATTGGAGTTAACAATTCGTCATCAAAAGAATTGCCCGGAATACTCCCGAATTCTGTCAAGTATAGGGTTTGATGCCGAAAGAGTCAGAGAAGTTAAAGACCTTCCGTTTCTGCCGGTGAGATTGTTTAAAGAATTATCTTTGAAGTCTGTTCCTGAGGAAGATGTAGTAAAGACGATGACTTCATCCGGGACGACGGGGCAGGCAGTAAGTAGAATATTCCTGAACAGGGAAACAGCATCGAATCAGCAGAAAGCAATGGTGAAAATCGTTTCCGACTTTACCGGTTCGAGCCGAATGCCTATGATAATTATTGACTGCCCGAGTGTAGTAAAAAACAGGACTATGTTTAGTGCGAGAGGCGCCGGAATTCTGGGCTTTTCTATCTTTGGAGCGAAAAAGACTTACGCACTTAATGATGATATGGAGCTGGATGTCGAAGGGGTCCGTAGTTTTCTGGAGCAGTACGGAAATCAAAGAGTTTTGCTTTTCGGCTTTACTTTTATGATTTGGCAGCATTTTTACAAAGAACTGCTGCGCTTGGAAAAGCAAGGAATTACATTTGATCTTTCAAACGGCGTGTTAATTCATGGGGGCGGTTGGAAGAAACTGACAGCGGAAGCGGTAAGTGAAGAAGAGTTTCACAAGAGGTTGAAAGATACTTGCGGTTTGACACACATCCATGATTATTATGGCATGGTGGAGCAAACAGGCTGTATCTATATGGAGTGTGAATGCGGACATTTGCACGCCAGTGTCTTTTCTGATGTTATTACCCGCAGACCTTTCGATTTCTCGGTTTGCGAATATGGAGAAACCGGTATCATTCAGGTTGTTAGTACGATACCGGAGTCTTATCCCGGGCATAGTCTGCTTACAGAGGATGAGGGAGTAGTGTTGGGAGAGGATGACTGTCCTTGCGGGAGAAAAGGAAAGTATTTTAAGATAAACGGCCGCCTCAAGAATGCGGAAATAAGGGGGTGCAGTGATACATATGCTTCAAAATTCTGACCTTTTGAGTCGAGTGTCGTTTTTGGTCGGCTCCGCAGAAAGTGTAGAAAGACTCGATGAGACCCCTGCCAGAATTCCGTTTTGTGATGAGATTGTAGAGTTTTTGAATGAGGTTTCCCGCGAATTGATGAATAATCGAGCGGCTAGAGCATTCTCAGACGTTGTTACTTTTGCATTCTGGATACGGAAGGCCTCCGTATTAAAACTGAAAGAGCGGTTTGAAAAAAAAGACGGATATATTCATTTGGGGAAAGGTGTCGCTTTTCACATAGCACCGTCAAATGTTCCGGTCAATTTTGCTTATTCTCTTGTGGCAGGTCTGCTGAACGGTAATGCGAATATTGTGCGCGTTCCCAGTAAAGAGTTTGAGCAGGTGGATATTATTGCGAGTGCGTTTAATAGTGTGATAAATCGTTTTGACGGAGAAAAGCAATATATCCAGTTAGTTCGATATGGGCGCGATAAGGATATTAATGACCTATTCTCCTCGATTGCTGATGTCCGGGTTATTTGGGGTGGAGATCAAACCATATCAGAATTGAGAAAGTCTCCGCTCCCCCCTCGCTCGGGCGAAATCACTTTTGCTGACAGATATTCAATTGCGTTAATTGATAGTGATGCATACCTTGCGATGGAAGATAAAAAACGGGTAGCAGAAGATTTCTATAACGATACTTTCTTTACTGATCAAAATGCTTGCACCAGTCCACGTGTAATTATTTGGACGGGTAATCACAAAGAAGAAGCGAAACGGGTTTTTTGGGAGGAGGAGCATGCTTTGGTAGAAAAGAAATATACTTTTCAACCAATTCAAGCGGTTAATAAGTATACAACCAGTTGTTTAGTTGCTTGTACAGATGCCGGAGCCAAGATCGAAAAGAGAACTGACAACTTAATTATTCGGGTTAATGTTTCAGAATTGAACAGTTGGTTGATGGACTACAGAGATAACAGCGGATACTTCTATGAATATGATTGTACTGATATTTCTGAGCTGAAATTGCTGTGTGATGACAAACGTTGCCAAACCATCGCATATATTGGAGATAATAAAGCAGTAGTACCGCTTCTTCAGATGGGAGTGAAAGGGATAGATCGGGTTGTCCCGATAGGAAGAACTATGGACTTTGACTTGATTTGGGATGGGTATAATCTTCCGGCATTATTGACCCGAATGATTGTGATGGAATAAAAGAAACGGATCGTTTGATTCGGATAGAGAGATGTTAGCAGGAGAGTGTAATTGTGCTTAAGGGTAAAAATGCGATTATTACCGGTGCGAGAAGAGGAATCGGTCGTGCCACAGTAGAGGCATTTGCATCATTCGGAGCAAATGTTTGGGCCTGTGCTCGAAAGAAGGATGAAGTCTTTGAAGAAGAAATGAAGGGAATTTCCGAAATTTACGGGGTATCCGTTTGGCCCGTTTATTTTGATGTAACGAATGAGTCACAAATAAAGCAAGCAATACAAGAGATTCGAAAGGCAAAGGTTAGCGTTGACATTCTTGTAAACATGGCAGGAATTGTCGAGGATAGCACATCCTTTCAGATGACATCGATAGACAAGATGAAGACTCTTTTTGATACAAATTTCTTTGCTGTTACTCTTTTAACACAGTATGTTTCAAGGCTAATGGCTCGACAGAACAGCGGGAGCATTATTAATGTTTCTTCTATTGCAGGAATTGATGGTGAGCCGGCACAGTATGAGTATGCGTCCAGTAAAGCGGCTATAATTGGTGCAACTAAAAATCTTGCACATGAGTTGGCACCGAACAATATTCGGGTTAATGCCGTTGCACCCGGAATGATTGAAACGGATATGGGCTCTAAGATTGAAGAAGGACTGAAGGCGCGTATACTGAACAGAGTCATCATGGGAAGAACGGGAAGACCTTATGAAATAGCAAATGTGGTTGCATTTTTGGCAAGTGATTATGCCAGTTATATGACGGGGCAGATAGTCAGAGTTGATGGAGGAATGTGAAATGAAGTGTTCGCAGGAGGCTGTTCAAAAGCTTGCCAAGAGAATTAGGGAAGATGTACTGGATATGACATTTCACGCTGGAGTAGAAGGCGGGCATATCGGAGGTGCATTTTCAGCGGCAGAAATACTTGCAGTATTATATGGCTCTGAGTTGAATATTGATTCTAACGATCCAAGTAATCCTGAAAGAGACAGGTTCATTCTTAGTAAAGGGCATGTTTCTATCGCACATTATGCGGTGTTAAAAGAATGTGGGTTCTTGTCTCAAGACGACTTGGACTCCTTTGAGAAGAATGGGTCACTCTTTTCTACGCATGAAACGGAAAGCATAGAACATGGCATTGAAATCACTTCTGGAAGTTTGGGATATGGTTTGTCGGTTGGAATAGGAATAGCTTTGGCCGGGAAAATGAAGAGCAAAGAGTATAGAACATTTGTACTGCTTGGAGACGGAGAGTGTAACGAAGGGTGCGTTTGGGAAGCGGCCATGGCCGCACCCAAGTATAATTTGGATAAGCTGATTGCGGTAATTGATAAAAACGGACAGCAATTGGATGGTTTTACACGTGACGTCATGCCTATACACGATATCGGCAAAGTATTTATGGGCTTTGGCTGGAATGTGATAGAAATTGATGGCCATGATATCGCGGCTTTACAAAAGGCATTTCGGACTAGAATTGAAAAAGTACCGACGATGGTCATTGCTAATACAATTAAGAGCAAAGGGCTTCCGACAATAGAGAATAAGCCGGGTTGGCATCATGCGCGTATTTCGGAGGAGCAGTACATAGAGTTCAAACAGGCTTTGGAGGAGTCATAAGATGGTTTTTTCTTCGCAAAACATAATGCAATGGTCCAGATTGGGGATGAGAAAAGCCTATGGCGCTGTCCTGAGCGAGCTTGCAAATGATCATGAAAACCTTATCAGTATAGCCGCTGATGTCGTTGATTCCGCTAATCTGTACGATTTTGCGACTCAACATGCAGATCGTCAAATCAACGCGGGGATTTCAGAGCTAAACATGATTGCTATGGCGGCAGGACTTGCAAAGGAAGGTTCCAATGTGTTCGTGACATCATTTGCTCCATTTGTTTCCTTGCGTGTTTATGAGGCAATTCGGACGTTAGTTTGTTACATGAATCTTAACGTGAAAATTGTTGCGCTTTCCAGCGGCTTTTCTTTGGGGGTTCAAGGTGCAACACATTACGCACTAGAAGACATCGCCATAATGAGGGCAATACCAAACTTATTAGTGCTATCCCCTTCAGATACGACAGAGATGGCAAAAATGTTGGAATTCCTGGCTGATTATGATGGACCGGCATATCTCAGACTTACAGGCATACCGGGAAGTGCCATGGTACATAAAGAAGACTATGCATACGATGCAACTCGGGTGGAAATCGTTCGAGAGGGAGCCGATGTGGGTATTTTTGCGACTGGAACGTTAGTGTATGAAAGTGTCAGAGCGGCAAGGCTGTTGTCTAAAACTGGAATAAATGCGGAAGTCATCAATTTTTCTACTTTGAATCCTGTGGATTCCAAGAGAATTATTGATCTTTGTGCAAAGTATAAAAATGTTTTTTCTTTAGAGGAACATAGTTCCGTCGGTGGAATTGGAAGTATTTTGGCAGATGTAATTGCAGCAGAGGAAAGACATCCTCGGTTGTTTAAATTTGGAGTGGAATCAGGAAGCCAAACGGTTGGGAATTATTCATATCTGATGGAGAACCATTTACTCTCTGCAAAAGAAATTGTCGATAGAATATCAGCGGCTCTTGATATTAGGGTGTACTGAATCAGTCATTTCCTACTATTGCACAGAAGAAATCGCGCGAAAGTAGCGGTGTACTTAGATATCTATATTTCTTGTCTTTAAAAGAAAGGAACAGGGTTGCTTTTATGAATTCTATTGGAATAATAGTTCCTGTGTATAATGTTAAGGAAAACTATTTACGAGAGTGTGTAGATAGTCTTCTTTCGCAGACATACAGCAATATTCATATCTATATTATTGATGACAAATCCCAAGCCTGGTGTGCTGATATTTGTGATGAGTTTGGAAAAGCGGACGAGAGAGTAACCGTTATTCATCATGAAACCAATAAAGGCCTTCCTGGGGCTAGAAATACGGGAATTGAGTGTTGTAATGAAGATTGGATTTCTTTTGTAGATGGAGATGATTGGGTTGATGAAGATATGTGTGAGCGTTTTGTGCGATTTTTGACTGAATCGGAGAAGAATCCGGACATTTATATTTTTAGTGGTTATCGCAGTTACCCGGGCCATGAAGAGGGCAATAAAAACGATACTGAAGTGAGGGAGTATCTATCAAGAGAAGACATAAATCAATTACAAGTGGATGCATTAACTACATTTCTTGTTGGGAAGCCGGATAACACGGTTCCGTTTGACTCTGCATGGGCAAAATTCTTCAGGGGGAGTTTTCTTAAAGAGGGGAAGATTGTTTTTCGTGATTTGCCGTTCCGAGAAGATGGTCTTTTTTTTCAAGAAGTAACGGAAAAAGCAAGTAGTGTGGTTTATTCTCCGGAGTTATTATATCATTACCGTATGTGCAAGAACAGTATGGTAAATGTTTATAGAAAGAATCATCCTGAGGAACTGGAGAAATATCTGGGATATTTGTGGGATTTTTCTGTTAAAAACAATAAAGGAGAAGCGTATAATCAAGCATTATACGGCGCAGCCTTTTTTGCTATGCAGACAGCCATAACGAATTATTTCTACAATCCACAATGTCCGTTAAGGAAAAAAGACAGGAAAAAAGCTTGTGCAAAGTTTTTTGATTTAAAGTTTTTTGATGGAGTTTTCGAGACTTTTCAAGAAAAAGAAGTAAAGCGAAATCACAGGATTAAGCTAATCATGTTGAAGCATAAATGGTATGGTGGTGTCCAACTCTTTAGAAGGTTATACCTGCAATTTCGCAAAAGAGAGTGCTTTGATTAACGGGAGTAAGGAAATGAAATGAATAGGGTGCTTGTATACGGATTGAAAAATGTTGTTGGGGGGATTGAAAAGTATTTGATGACCATGCACAAACACCTTTGTAATAAGATTGAGTTTGTGTTCTTGGTTGAAGAGTCGGACGGATTCATATATGAGAATGAAATACTGGAAAACGGGGGGATAATAGAGACTCTTCCCGAAAGGCATAGTCTGGGTAAATATAGGAAACAGTTTCGAAAGATTCTTAGAAAGTATAGGACTTCGACTGATTTGTTATATGTAAATGTTGGACATATCTCCTTTGACATCATTCCGATTAAGATAGGGTTATCAGAGAAATATCGAGTGCTGACTCATTCACATAGCGCGATGCAGGAGCCAATAGCTTCGCTGTTTTATAAACTTCGTCAGGGGATACTTCGAACTGTTGGTAAATGGAGGTTAAGCCATTTCGATGTTGAGCGTCTTGCTGTATCACATCGTGCAGGAGATTATTTGTTTTCGGGGAAACCTTATGAGATTGTTTCTCCCGGAATTGATGTAAAGATATTTGTACCTCAAAATGATATCCGTGAAACTATTAGGGAGAAATTCGATTTGGGGTCGGCTGTTGTCTTTGGATTTGTTGGAAGGTTGGTTGCGGTTAAGAATCCGCTTTTTCTAGTGGAAGTTTTACAAGCTGCTGTAGAAATGGGGAGAAATGCGAAGTTATTGGTTGTCGGAGATGGAGCATTGCTAGGGGAGATGAAAAAGCGTGTTGACGATGCTGGTCTAAGAGAAAGAGTTGTGTTTTCTGGTGAGGTAAATGATGTGCAGGATTATTACCAAGCCATGGACGTTCTTCTGGCACCGTCACTTAGTGAGGGAATGCCCTTGGGTATAATGGAAGCCCAGAGCGTGGGTGTGCCCTGCGTATGTGCTGAAGGAAATTTTCCTAAAACCATTGATGTGACGGGGATGGTGAGTTTCTGCCGGTTAGAGGATGGAAAAGAAAAGTGGGCTAGCGTGGCGTTAGAAAAAGCAGCGAACTCTTTGGAACGAATAGAAATGAATAGTATTGTCTCAAAATCCGATTTAAGTATTGAAAATGCAAGTTTGAAACTACTATCTGTTTTTGAACGGTGAGTACTTCAAGAGGGAATTCTTTTCTCACGACTTGTTATAGATTAACAGAGTTAAGCATGGAGATTAAATCATGACCTTTACGAGGGGTAAAATAATCATATCCAGAGCGAGCATAAGCTTTCTTCTTGTTTGTGCAAGTGCGGTGTTAGTCTTTTTTTCGCTAACTGGAGATCGGTTGAATAGAGCGGGATTACTTCTGGCTGTTGTGCTATTTGTCTTGAATCTGCGTAGCAAAACAATATACAGGACTATTCCATCTCTTTTTATGGCACTAACTGCGTTGGCTTTGTTAGTGCTCTCTGGAAACAGAGGACTTCGTGGATTTGGAACTCCAATTGGTCATGCATATAAATTTGTATACATTTTTTTGATTATCACTATAAGTTGTGTCGTATCGGAATATGATCAAGGGCGAAAACGAAGAGTGGTTATGCTATCTCTTATTACTTTTGCTATCACTTGTGTTCTTTCGTTGTTCTATGTTTTTACCGTTAGCGTTTTTGCGATAAGATATGCGGGAGACTTAACTCCTGTTTATGGCATGGAGACAACTGTATCTAGCTTTCCACTAGTCGCGAAATTTGGGCAGTGTTATGCGGCACCGCTTCTTCTCGGTTGCTTGACTGTGCTGTGGATGAGAGCAAAACACTTAAAAAGTAGGTGCAGTATTATCCTTAAGTTGTGTTTTGTAGTATTTCTTCTTTTCACAGGATTCTCTCTTTTGACAAGTGCAATGCTGCTTTCTGTAGTTGGATTGTTGATGGCATGGTTGATTTGTATATATACTGAGAAAAACTATAAACTGGCGGGAGTGGTGTTGCTTTTTGTTATTGCAGTAAGTTTAATGGTTATATTCCGTCAGCAGGTTTCTGATGCGTTGTATAGGATTACTGAGCCTTTAAACTGGGTGATAAAAGATAGACTGAGATATGTTTTCGATAAACTATTAGGAACTGCCCATAACTTTAGTGAATATGCACATGAAGACAGAGATTATCTGGTGGCCTGTTCATGGAACTCCTTTATAAGTCATCCGATATTAGGAGTCGGTTATTCAAGATTTGGATATGGAGTAATTGGTTCGCATCATGAATGGGTGGACTTACTTGGTACTTTTGGTCTTGTTGGCGTAATAGCTTTTTTATGCGTTTTTGGTGGATATGCCATTAGCCTATATAAACGAATTGATTCGAGAACGGACAAGTTAGCTTTCTTGGTGTGCAGTTTTTTGTTTGCTATTCTAGGCTTTTTAAACCCTTGTCTTTCGCCATCCATCCTATTTGTGCTTCTGGTTGTGGCGCCCAATATAAGTTCTGTCTTGGTAGATAAAAGGCAGATTTCCGCGGGATTGTATTAGTTTTCTGAAGAATAGCAAAAAAACTTGAGTCTATTTGAAAAATAAGGATGGTAGGTATGAGCGGAAAGAGTGTGAGAATTGACGAGTTTACGTTTATTGTGATTTCATATAATCATGCTCAATATATTCAGGATCATTTATGCAGTATTCGTGATATTCTACATAATTATGGGAATGGAATATCAGTTGACATTGTTATTGCAGACGATTGTTCAAGGGACAATACCCGGGAAATAGTTGATGAATGGCTGAATAATAATCGTTCATTGTTTAGAAGCATTATTAGGCAGTATGCAAATGAAAACAGAGGTGTTGTAAGAAATCTTCTGGGTGCGATTAATGTTGTTAAAACTCGCCACTTTAAGTTCCTAGCTGGCGATGATAAATATATGGTTGAGGATATATTCTCTATCTTTTCAGAAGTCAATTTGTCACAGATTATAGTTACTCCTGTGGTTCCATATGGAGGAATGACAAATACTGTGGAGATGATTCGTAGATTTCGATGTTTGTTGTATTCTGCAAAAAAGAATAAGGTGCAGCAGTTAATGAAGTACGATAATTATATTCCTGCGCCCGGCGTATTTTTGGACGGAGACCTGTTGAGAGATAACACTCTTCAGAAGTATTTGCTCAGATTTAGAAATATAGAAGATTACCCTATGTGGTATTATTTCTTGTATACCAAGATGTTAGATGTGAAAGTAGTGAGCAAACCATTTGTCTTTTATAGAGTCAGCTCGGGGGTTTCTACGCAAGAAAAACATGAGAAACGAGGGGTGTTTGTTTCCGAACTTAATCGTATGGAAATAGAGTTGCATGTTCGGCGACATAGGAGGCCTAAGTATCTAAATATATATAACTACTTTGCTAAGATTAATCGGATTATTCTAGCTTCCCGGCGTGAAAAGATTGATTCACTTATCGGAGATAATGAATGGCTTAGCCTGTATAAGTAGAACAGTTAAGCAGCTATGGGAATTCTGTCTGGACATTGGAGTTCCTTTTTACTTGAAAACTAGTGAATTGATAAAAGGAATGGTTCAAGCGGGTATACGAACTATTCAGATATAGTTGGCAACGATACAGTTAGATGAGTAATCATCATATTATGTGGGAAAGACTGATGACCATAGCATTTGAGTATAATATGCTACGAGACTGAAAAGAAAGGAAAAAGGTGTAGTCTATTTCTGAACACACCAAGCATGGGAAAATGAATATTCCTTTTGTGACATTTCTTCCAATGGAAAAAGAACTGGACGGAGATATCCGTGCAGCATTTGAGCGGGTTTTTGCGCGGTCCTGGTACATTGAAGGCGAGGAAGATAAGGCATTTGAGGATGCATTCGCGGCATTTTGCGATACAAAGTACTGTATTGGCTGCGGAAACGGTTTGGATGCATTGATTCTGTCGCTAAAGGCATTGGAGATTGGAGAAGGCGATGAAGTAATCGTTCCTTCCAACACATATATTGCTACCGCGCTTGCCGTGACCTATACGGGAGCCACGCCGGTGTTTGTTGAGCCGGACATTCGGACATTTACCATTGATCCAAAAAGGATTGAGCCGGCAATCACCAAAAAGACCAGAGCAATAATGCCGGTTCATCTTTACGGACAGGCGTGCGATATGGATCCGATTATGGAGATTGCGAAGAAGCACGGCCTCTATGTCATCGAGGATTGCGCTCAGGCTCATGGGGCTACATATAAAGGCAAAAAGATCGGATCGTTCGGCATTGCATCCGGATTCAGTTTCTATCCAGGAAAGAATCTCGGTGCACTGGGAGACGCCGGTGCTGTAGTGACAAACGACAAAGAGCTTACTGACAAGATTCGTGCACTCGGCAATTACGGATCCGACTACAAATATCATCACATTTACAAGGGAAACAACAGCAGACTGGATGAGTTGCAGGCGGCTTTTCTTGCCGCGAAGCTTCCGCATCTTGAACGAATGAATGAGGAACGACGCAGAATCGCCAATACCTATACAAAGGGCATTCATAACGCGAAAGTGGTTTTACCGGTTGTGGCAAATGATTGCATTCCGGTATGGCATATTTACGCCATTCGCTGTAAAGAAAGAGATGATCTTGAAAAGTACTTGAAAGATAAGGGTATCGGAACGAACAAGCACTATCCGATTCCGATACATCTTCAGGAGTGTTACAAAGATTTATGTATTCCTGCTGGGACACTTCCGATTGCTGAAGAAATAAGTGCAACCGAATTGAGTTTGCCCATGTATTATGGAATGACTAATGCGGAGATTCAGTACGTGATTGATGCTATAAATGAGTTTTGAAAACGTCGCCCAACTCGCCGGTTTCGGCAGTTTTACTTAGGTAAAAAGATATACGGAGAAAAGAATGTATTTGCGAAATTTGGAACAAAAAGATGCCGAATTGATGCTTGCATGGATGCATGACCAAAGTGTGATAAGTGATTTACGTGGAAATTTTGCATCCAAGACATTAGAAGATTGCAAAGCATTCATTTCCGGGAGTATTTCGGATACCCATTTACATTTGGCGATAGCCTCAGACGCAGACGAATATATGGGAACTGTTAGTTTGAAGAATATCGTGGATGGTAGCGCTGAGTTCGCAATCACAGTTCGTAGGGAAGCAATGGGGCATGGATACGCTTGGTTTGGAATGAAGGCCATTATCGAGAAGGCCTTTGAAGAACTGGGACTGGAGAGCGTCTACTGGTGCGTTTCACGTGACAATCATAGAGCGGTACGTTTCTACGATAAACACAATTTTCACGAAGTGTTGGATGTTCCTGCGGCTGCGCTTGAGCGTTATCAGGGGATGGATAATCTGAAGTGGTATTCGGTACTTAAAGGTGATGAATTTTCTACTAAGGAATATGTAGCAGGTTGTCATGTTATTCGCATAAAGACAATTCCTACGTTGGACGCAGGAGAACTGTCCTTTTTTGAAGGAACTCACGATGTTGATTTTGAAATAAAACGTATTTACTATATATCAAAGGTTCCAGAGGGCGTTCGAAGGGGCTTTCATGCGCATAAGGAGCTAAAGCAACTTCTATTCTGTCCTTATGGTAGAATTCAATTGGTTTTGGAAAACAAGCACGGTCGTGAGGAAATTGAACTATCCGATCCGTCAATTGGTGTCGTGATTGAAGAGTGTACTTGGCGGGAAATGCTTTGGCTACAGAAGGATTCTGTTCTTTGTGTTGCTGCTTCGGATTTCTATGATGTGGACGACTATGTTCGCGATTATGAGGCATTCCGGAGATTAATCGAAGAAAAGGTGTAGGATTGTGTTGCGATTGTGCTCAGAAAACAAGCGGACCGGGGAATACTATGGAGTTAATTTCAAAACTGAAGCAATATTTCCGAAAATCGGAAGATGCCAGGGCGTCCTCGGCGTACATTATCTGCAGCGTGTTGCAAAAGACGCTGTCGCTACTTACGTTGCCGTTGTTTTCCCGACTATTGACGAAAGCAGAATACGGAACTAATACAGTATACACGTCAACGTTTGCAGTGATTATCATCTTTACGACGTTGAATCTTCCATACGGGTCATTTGCCCCGGCGATGATGAAGTTTGAGGATGATCGAAAAGGGTACCTATCAGCGGTAAACATGATTTGTGTTTTGTTTACCGGAGCTTTTTTTCTGTTGTATTATCCTTTTCGAGGATTTTGGAACGGATTGGTAGACCTCCCGACAGTATTGATGCTGTTGATGGGATTTGAAATGCTTATGAGCACTTCCATCCAGTTTTGGATGGGAAAAGCACGGTTTGAATGCCGCTACAAAGCATTCGTGGTAGTAACGCTGTTAACTGCAGTTCTCGGTACGGCGTGTTCTCTCGTAGCTGTTTTGGTGTCTCTTGACAAGGGTGTCGCCAGAGTGTTTGCAAACGGTGTGGTGATTTGCGTGGTAGGCGCGGTGATTCTGTCCGCTTCGCTGGTTCGTGGCAAGAATTGCTTTAACAGGAAGTATTGGAAATACGCGCTGACATTTAATATCCCGTTGATTCCCTACTATCTTTCACAGATTATCTTCAATCAGTCGGATCGATTGATGATCAATAAAATGACCGGGAAAAGTGATGCCGCCATGTATGGCGTTGCTTATACACTTGCGTTCATCCTGACTTTTTTGCTGAATGCCATTAACAACTCTTTTGTGCCGTGGATGTACCGAAAACTGAAGGAAAGGAAGCTCCGGGAAAACAAGAGAGTTTCGGTGCTTATCGCTGTTGTAATTGCAGTGCTTTTGCTGGGAGTTATTGCCGTGGCGCCGGAGTTTATTCTCATTATGGCAGGCCGGAAATATCTGGAGGCGGTTTGGGTTGTTCCTCCGGTTGCACTCAGTCTACTGTTGCTGTTTTATTCGCAATTGTTTATCAATATTGAGTTCTATTTTGAAGAGAAGTCGAAATTGGTCGGAGCGTCGATCCTTGCAGCGGTTGTGAATATAGTGTTGAATTACTTCGGGATAAAGAAGTTCGGTTTTGTTGCGGCGGGATACACAACGCTCATTAGTTACATTTTGTTCGCTGTATGTAACTATCTTGCTATGAAGAAAATTTGTGACGAGCGGGGAATCGACAGTGCAGTCTATAATTACAAAGCTCTGATTCTGACGTTTGTTTCGACAGCGATACTTGGATTTACTATCATGGTGTTATATCCGTTCAGGTTAGTAAGGCTGGGGATCATAGTGGTAGGTCTAGTGGGTTTGCTTTGCTATAAAAAAGCAGCTTTTGCAAAGATAAAAACAATATGGGAAGGGATGAACAACAAATGACGGTGACTTCTAGCATTAAAAGAACTCTCAAAAGAGTTATTCCTCGGAAAGTAATTGTCAAAATCCGGTCAATGATTGATTATATTCCTTCGAAAACAAACAACATTGGTTGCAAAAGGAACTACAATCGGTTATCAAAGGTGGCAATAAATAAATCATGTGTTAAAGTAGGATTTCTTGTACAGATGCCGGAAATATGGGATAAACAGGAACCTCTTTTTGATGCAATGGTTCATGATGAAAGATTTCAACCGGTGCTTATACTGGTTCCGCCGTATGATATTACGAATAAAAGAGTAGGAACGAGTTTTGATGATAATTATTTTCTGCAGAAGTATCCTGAATATTGTATTAAAACACTTGAAGACGGAAAATGGATTGACGTAAAAGAACTGGGATTAGATTACGTTTTTTTTCAGCGCCCCTATAATGGGTATTTGCCCAAGGAACTGCAATCAACGACACTGTCGTGTCATACAAGGTGTTGCTATATTCCCTATGCCTTTTGGCCGTTAAAACATGCCTTATGTGGTTATAATCGCCCGTTCTATCGAAGTTTGTACTTTGGATTCTTAGAATCAAAGGAGAATTGTGAAGAAATCATCGGATTGGGTGATTACGAAGCCAGTCGAAGATATCTTTTTTGCGGATATCCGTCTTTGGATAAGAAAAAAGATTTTTTGCAGGATAATCACGGCAATTTGAGTACGGTTCTGTGGACCCCGAGATGGAACTACGATGATAACATCGGCGGAAGCCATTTCTTTGAATATAAGGACAAAATCCTGACCCTAAAAAATGAATTTGAAGGAATTTCGATAGTGCTTCGACCGCATCCGCTTGCTTTTCAAAACTATGTCTTAACGGGGAAAATGTCCGAAGAGGATGTTGATAATTACAAAAGGAGCGTTATCGAAGCGGGATGTGCGTTTGATTTGAACGAAGTGATCGATGAAACGTTTAAAAATATCGACATTCTGATTGCAGATATTTCGTCCATATTGTATTCATTTATTCTTCATGATAAGCCGATTATTTTTTGTAATACCCAAGTGCCCAAAAGCCCGTCTTTTGAGTCGATAATGAAAGGAATGTATCTGGCGAACAGTTGGGACGATGTATTGCATTGGATTCGGGAAATTAGAAATGGTAACGATACGTTGAAAAGTGTGAGGCAGCGCATCGCAGAAGAAATCAGGATAGTAAACAGTAAGGCTGTCGACAATATTATTGGACACCTTATTGACGGAAAGTAACACCATCAGAGTAAACAATATATAAAAACGCAAGGAAAGGGATCGACGAATGAAAGCGCTTATTTTGAACTCGGGTCTGGGGTCCCGAATGGGAGTTCTGACCTCCGAACATCCGAAGTGCATGACGGAGATTACTCCGTGTGATACAATCTTATCTCGTCAACTCAAACTGATTACGGATGCCGGAATAAAAGAAGTTGTCATGACTACAGGGTATTACGACGGTGTTCTCGAAGACTACTGTAAAAGTCTTGATCTTCCGCTCCATTTCACATTTGTGAAGAATCCAATCTACGATCAGACGAATTATATCTATTCCATCTACTGTGCCAAGAGTTATCTTGATGATGATATTATCCTTATGCACGGGGATCTTGTTTTTGAGACAGAAGTATTTGATCGAGTAGTTGCATCCGAGGGGTCCTGCATGACGGTGTCTTCAACGTTGCCGTTGCCCGAAAAAGATTTCAAGGCTCAAATCAAAGACGGCAAGGTTCTGAGGGTCGGGGTGGACATCTTCGATGGCGCAATGGAGGCACAGGCCCTCTATAAGCTTAAGAAGGATGACTTGAGATTATGGCTTGATAAGATTATTGAGTTCTGTGAAGCGGGCAATACGAAGGTCTATGCGGAAAATGCTTTGAATGAACTGGACGGAGCCGCGGATATTTCGGCACTTGACGTAGAAAACCTTCTTTGCTCTGAAATTGACAACCAGGAAGATTTGGCAGTGGTGAGTGCTAAGCTAAAGGAAATTGAATCACGTAAGGTCTATATGTGCTTCTCCACGGACATTATTCATGGCGGACATATAGCCATTATTAAGAAGGCACAGAAACTGGGAAAGCTCATCATTGGTGTTCTGTCGGATGGAGCAGTGGCCAGTTATAAGAGATTTCCTTTGGTTCCGGCATCGGAACGTAAGATAATGTTTGAGAATGTGGCAGGTGTTTACAAGGTTGTGGATCAGAATACACTGAGCTACCGTGAAAACCTTGAAAAGTACAAGCCTGATATTGTGGTTCATGGGGATGATTGGTGTCAGGGGTTCCAAAAGCCGATACGGGATGAAGTTCAGTCTATATTGGCAGCTTATGGTGGAAAACTTGTGGAGTATCCGTATAGTTCCGATCAAAAGTATGCCGATATTCAGGCAAGAACGAGATCCGATCTTGCGATGCCTGATATTCGCAGAGGTCGTCTTAAGAGAGTTCTTGAGGCAAAAGGTCTCATCACCGCGATGGAGGCACATGACGGTTTGACCGGCCTTATTGTGGAGAACACAGTCGTTCATCAGGATGGGGGTGCACATCAGTTTGATGCGATGTGGATATCAAGCCTCTGTGATAGTACGGCAAAAGGAAAGCCGGACATTGAACTTGTTGATATGACAAGTCGATTTAGAACAATTGAGGATATTACCGAGGTAACCACGAAACCGATTATCTTCGACGGAGATACCGGCGGAAGGACGGAACACTTTGTTTATACAGTACGTAGTCTGGAACGACTCGGCGTGTCAATGGTAATCATTGAAGACAAAACAGGACTAAAAAAGAACAGCCTGTTCGGAACAGAGGTTAATCAGACACAGGATAGTATCGAGAACTTCAGTGAAAAGATTCGGGCCGGCAAAAAGGCACAACGAACGAAAGAATTCATGATTTGCGCTCGCATAGAATCTCTTATTCTTGAGCAGGGCATGGATGACGCGTTGATGCGTGCATTTGCTTTTTCCAAAGCCGGTGCCGATGCCATTATGATTCACAGCCGAAAAAAAGATCCGAGTGAGATTCAGGAGTTTATCGAGAAGTTTAGAGAAAAGGATAAGACAACACCTATCGTTCTCGTCCCGACGTCCTTTAATTCTATTCGGGAAGAGGAGTGGAAGGAACGTGGAGCAAATATCATTATCTATGCGAATCAGCTGATGCGTGCCGAGGTTCCCGCAATGCAGAAAGCGGCAGAAACCATATTGACGAATCATAGAGCGGAGGAGTGTGATGAAATGTTGATGCCGTTCAAAGATATTATTCGTATGATTCCTGCAGAGGTATAAGAGATGATTATTACTCCTAAGAACAATTACAAAGGACTGGACAAATGGTTGGAAGGGAAGAAGAAAGTTCTTCTCGTCTGTGATGGCTCCATTCGATTCCTTACGGGGTTTAATAGGAAACTGGACAGCTTGACCACACCGATGGTTCGCTTTTCAGACTTTCAACCGAATCCTCTCTATGAGTCTGTTGTAAAGGGCGTTGACGTGTTCCGTACGGAAGCTTGTGACAGTATTATTGCTGTCGGAGGAGGATCTGCTATAGATGTAGCGAAGTGTGTTAAGCTGTTTGTCAATCTTCCGGGAGATGGATCGGAAGGCTTTTGGCTGAAAGCAGAGACTATCCCGAATCATATCCCGTTTCTTGCCATGCCAACAACAGCTGGGACAGGTTCCGAAGCGACACGCTATGCAGTTGTCTATTATGAAGGGGCAAAGCAGAGTATCACCAGCGAGAGTTTTATCCCGGAAACCGTGCTTATGGATCCAGATGCGCTGAAGACACTTCCTTTGTACCAGAAGAAAGCCACGATGTGTGATGCTCTTTGTCATGCGATAGAGTCCTTCTGGTCTGTTAACAGCACGAATGAAAGTAAGGAGTATAGCAAAGACGCGATTCAGGGTGTGATAAAGCATGCGGATGGATACCTGAATAACACTGAGGAAGGCAGAGCCGGGATGTTAAGAGCCGCAAACACAGCCGGCAAGGCAATCAACATTACGCAAACGACAGCCGGACATGCCATGTGCTATAAGATTACAAGTCTTTTTGGTTCAGCGCATGGTCATGCGGCCATCCTTTGTGACAGAATCCTTTTTTCTTGGATGATTGAAAACACGGACAAATGTATTGATCCAAGAGGAGAAGAGTATCTGAAGAAGACCTTGGATGAGATTGGTGTTGCTATGGGATGCGCGGATGCTAAGTCCGGGGCAGAAAAATTGGTCGAAATATTTGAGAAACTTGATTTCGAAGTTCCGCGTGCAACTGTAGATCAATATGCAGAACTGAAAAAGTGCGTGAATCCTGTAAGGCTTAAGAATCATCCCATAGCTTTGGATGTTGAGACGATAGATAAACTATATCATGAGGTATTGAGATGAAGGTTGAAAAACTAGTAGAGATAATTGGGGCAGATTTTTATACAGGAGTGCCGGATAGTCAGTTGAAGGCTTTGTGTAATTACTTAATGGATCGATACGGCATTGATCCGAAACATCATGTAATAGCAGCGAACGAGGGTAACTGTACAGCGTTAGCGGCTGGATATCATTTGGCGACAGGAAAGGTTCCGGTCGTATATATGCAGAATTCCGGCGAGGGCAACATCATTAATCCGGTAGCAAGTTTGCTTAATGACAAGGTTTACGCAATTCCAATGATATTTATCATCGGCTGGCGCGGAGAGCCGGGAATTCATGATGAACCGCAGCATATTTATCAAGGCGAAGTAACGGTGAAACTTCTTGAGGATATAGGTATTGCCGCTTACATTTTAGGCGTTGACACGACCGAAGAAGAACTGAAAGCAAAAATGCAGGAGTTCAGAACAGTTCTTGATTCTGGTAAAGATGTGGCCTTTGTTGTTCGCAAAGGTGCTCTTACAGACGCGCCTAAAGTTGAATACAAGAACGAGAATACCATGGTGCGTGAAGAGATTATTCAGCATATTGTAAAAGCTTCTGGGGAGGATCCCATCATATCAACCACGGGCAAGGCCAGCAGAGAACTGTTTGAAACCCGCGTGGCGAATGGGCAGAGCCACAAGTATGATTTCTTAACAGTCGGGTCAATGGGGCATAGTTCTTCGATTGCCTTCGGTGTGGCAATCAATAAACCAAATGCAAAAGTATGGTGTGTTGATGGCGATGGGGCCGTTCTCATGCATATGGGCTCAATGGCGGTGCTGGGAGCCAACAAGCCGAAGAATATGGTTCATGTGATAATTAACAATGGGGCACACGAAACAGTAGGCGGGATGCCTACTGTTGCCGGAAGTATTGATTTTGTGAAGGTTGCTTTTGCTTGCGGTTATCCGAATGCGGTTTGTGTAGACAATTTCGACAGTCTGGACAGAGCGTTAGAGCAGGCAAAGAGCAGAAATGAATTAAGCCTAATTGAGGTCAAGTGTTCCATCGGTGCGCGCGATAATCTCGGAAGACCGACTACGACGGCTCTTGAGAATAAGCAGAATTTCATGGAGTATTTGAAGACGCTATAAGATTTGACCAAGCGATACGACACGCGTTCATACTCACGTAGAAAGCGTTCATGGTTGGTATCGTGAAGACGATTGATTGGTGCCTTGAAAATGAGGATTGGAGGAAGAAACATGAAAGGAATCATTTTGGCTGGTGGTGCGGGAACGCGCTTGTATCCGCTTACCATGGTAACCAGTAAACAGTTGTTGCCGGTTTATGACAAGCCAATGATCTACTATCCGCTGTCAACATTAATGCTCGCAGGGATAAAGGACATTTTGATTATTAGTACACCGACCGATACCCCACGTTTTGAAGCTTTACTCGGAGATGGAAGACAGTTCGGGATATCTCTTAGTTATATGATTCAGCCTTCACCGGACGGATTGGCGCAGGCTTTTATTTTGGGCGAGAAATATATAGGGAATGACGCCTGTGCAATGATTCTGGGCGACAATATTTTCTATGGAAGCGGATTTCGTAGGATTCTTCAAACATCATTAAGAAATGCAGAAGAGAATGGACGAGCAACGGTTTTCGGCTATTATGTAAATGATCCTGAGCGTTTCGGAGTTGTGGCGTTCGATAAGGAGGGTAGAGCGACTAGTATTGAAGAGAAGCCCAAGGAACCCAAAAGCAACTATGCTGTTACAGGTCTGTACTTTTATCCGGCTGGTGTGAGTGCAAAGGCATATCAAGTGACTCCATCGACGCGTGGAGAACTGGAGATTACTAGCCTTAATGATATGTACTTAGACGAGGGTATTTTAGATGTTCAACTCTTGGGAAGAGGTTTTGCATGGCTTGATACTGGGACAATGGACAGTCTTGTGGAAGCTGCGGAGTTCGTGCAGATGATTTCAAAACGTCAGGGCATTACTATCTCGGCACCTGAAGAGATTGCTTATATCAATCATTGGATTGACAAAGATAAGTTGCTGGAGGCGGCCGCCAGGCATGGGAAGAGCCCCTATGGTATGCATTTGAAGGCTGTTGCAGAGGGGCGTGTGCTGTACTAGATTAAGTTTTACTGAAAGAAAACGACAAACACTGTGAGGAGTATTTATCTGATGAAAAAGTACCTTATCACCGGCTGCGCCGGTTTTATCGGTTCCAATTTCGTATATTATATGCTGAAAAAGTATGATGATATTCTCCTGGTGAACCTGGATAAGCTTACCTATGCTGGAAATCTTGAGAATCTTAAGGGCGTTGAGGGAGATTCACGCCATGTGTTTGTTCAGGGGGACATTTGTGACAAGGATTTGGTGTCTGATCTGTTTGAAAAGTATGATTTTGACTTCGTAATCAACTTCGCGGCAGAATCTCATGTGGATCGTTCCATTGCCAACCCTGAGGTTTTTGTGCAGACGAACGTATTGGGTACGGTGAATTTGCTTCAATGTGCGAAAGAGGCATGGTATGACTCGGCGTCGAAGACCTGGAAGGAGGGCAAGAAGTATGTTCAGGTGAGCACGGATGAAGTATATGGGGCTCTCGGAGCAGAGGGGTATTTCATGGAAACCACTCCGATTAACCCGCACAGTCCCTATAGTTCTTCTAAGGCATCAGCCGACCATTTTGTAAAGGCGTTTCACGATACTTACGGTTTGCCGATAAATATCACGCGATGCAGTAACAACTATGGGCCTTATCAGTTTCCTGAGAAATTGATTCCTTTGATGATTAACAATGCGAAAAACCATAAGCCCCTTCCTGTTTATGGTGACGGCATGCAGGTTCGTGATTGGCTGTATGTTGAAGACCACTGCAAAGCAATTGATATGGTTGCTAATGGCGGTAAAGATGGCGAGGTCTACAATGTCGGTGGCCATAATGAGCGGCCGAACATTTTCATCGTAAAGACGATTATTGCTCAGTTACATGACAGACTTCAGGACGAGGGCATATCGGAAGATTTGATTAAACATGTAGAGGACCGTCTCGGCCACGATCGCCGGTATGGAATTGACCCGAGTAAGATTAAGGCGGATCTCGGGTGGTATCCGGAAACTTCATTTGAAGTCGGTATTGTGAAGACTATCGATTGGTATCTTGCCAATGAGGATTGGATGAAGAGAGTTACCAGCGGAGCTTATCAGACGTATTACGAAGAAATGTACAAGAACCGATAATCGAGGGAATCATTTCCGGGAGATTTATGAAAGTTTTTGTTACAGGTGTGAGCGGACAGCTTGGACAAGATGCTGTGAACGAATTGGTGAATATTGCGAAGGCTGTTGAAGGCTATCGATGCCAAGATGGTCTATCTCGGTACGGATTATGTCTTTGATGGTCAAGGCACAAGACCTTGGGAACCAGACGATAAGTGCTATGCTCCCTTAAATGTTTATGGCAGGAGCAATTTGGATGGCGAACTGGCTGTTACTGATATTATGGAGAAGTTCTTCATTGCTCGTATCGCATGGGTATTCGGTCTGAATGGTACGAATTTCATCAAGAGAATGATTAATGTCGGTAAGACACATGATATAGTACGGGTTGTGAATGACCAGATTGGTACGCCGACATATACTCCGGGCCTCGCCCGGCTCCTTGTCGACATGATTGAGACTGAGAGATACGGATACTATCATGCCACGAATGAAGGCGGATTTATTTCCGGGTATGATTTCTGCTGTGAGTTTTATAAACAGTATGGCTTGAAGACTAAGATGATTCCGGTTACAACCGAGGAGTATGGTTTAAGTGTTGCCGCGAGACCGTTCAACAGTAGGCTTTCCAGGATTAATCTCACATTTGTCCAGGACAATCAGAGCATGAACACGAAAGGGGTTTTAAGGGGGCTTCACTTCACCAAAAAACCCGCAGTCAAGACTTGTTCGAGTGATTATAGGTGAAGTGTTTGACGTGGCAGTTGATCTTTGCAAAGGAAGCAAAACATATGGCAAATGGCACGGAGAGATTCTCTCTGAAGAGAATAGAAATCAATTTCTAATCCCCAAGGGCTTTGCGCATGGATTCCTTGTCCTTTCCGATAGTGCAGAATTCTGTTACAAGTGCGATGATCTCTATCATCCCAATGATGAAGGTGGGATTGCCTGGAATGACCCTGAGGTTGGAATTGTATGGCCGGGAGTTAAAGGAGAATACAAGGGCTCTCCTCGAGCGGAGGGGGACTTTTTGGATAACATTAAACTGACTTTGTCAGTAAAGAATCGGCAGTGGGGACTTCTTTCGGAGAAATGATGGTCGGGCACTTCGAACATACTGGGGGGAGAAAAATCTATAGAGAAAGAAAACATTAACTAGGATGCAGGGTAGCACATGGAGTAGACGAGAATGAAAGATCAATATGAACTAACTATCATCATTTCGAATTATAACCAAGAAAAGTATTTGTCCGAAACTCTTGATTCGGTTTTTTCGCAGAAAGTGAATTATCCGTTCAAGGTTATCATTGCGGATGACCATTCCTGTTTAGACAGGAGCAAGGATATCATTAAGGAATATGCAGCAAGGCATGAAAACATCGAGCCGATTTATGCTAGTGAGAACTGTGGATACCTTTCAAATATTCTAAGAGCAAAAGAAAAAGCAAAGACAAAGTATCTATGTCTTCTCGACGCAGATGATTATTGGACAGATATGAAATTCCTTCAGCGTGCGTATGATTTTCTGAATTCTCACGAGGAGTATTCCATCTATGAAGCCAATGTTGAGGTGGTGACAGAAGAAGGTAAGAACGGAAAGCCTTTTTTGTCACCAAAATTTAAGTCCGGAACATATTCTGAAGAAATGTATCTTAGTAACCGACCGGTTCCTATCTCTCAGACTACGGGAATGTTTTTTCGGAATCGTATTTTTTTCAATGGAATTCCGAGCATAATGAAGAACGCTATTGGAACGCGATCAGAAAGATCGTTTGAAGGTGATACAGGCCGGTTTATTATGCATCTAAGGCATGGATTGGCTTATTATGACAGCAGTATTGTAGGGTGTTATAGAAAAACATCAAATGGCATATGGACGCGATTAAGCGAGACCAAAAAGCTTATAATTTCGGCAAGGTTTTACCAAGACTATTATCAATACTATGGGACACGTGTTGATTTCTTTGTCAATACGGCGTTCAAGACATTACAAAAGTATCTTGTTGTAAAGCAAAAGGAGCTAAATTCTACGGACTGGCGGGAAGAACTAATAGACGAATATGAAAGACTTATGGTTGAAGATGTTTTCCGTTTCTGCAAGCAATATGAGGATAAGATTGATAAAAGAATGGGAATTAAGGAAAAGGTAAGACAGGTATACAGAGTGTTAAGGATGTAAGATTCTGTACTGTGGACACTAGCTGTTTCTGGTTGTCGTGGACACCATATAGGTTTGGGAGAGTAATGTGAGGGACGATCATACTTCATCACGGACAACTAATGCAAAGCGGAACATATGCTTTGGATTCATACAGGTTGTTGTTTCAATAGTCCTGCCGTTTGTTGTCAGGACTGTTTTGATTTATCGTTTTGGCGTTGACTACCTGGGATTAAACAGTCTTTTTACATCAATACTTAGTGTCTTATCTTTGATGGAGCTGGGTTTCGGGACCGCAGTCGTTGTTAGTTTATATAAACCTGTCGCCGAGAATGATTCCGGGTTAATCTGTGCATTTCTAACATACTTTAGAAAGATGTACCGGATCATAGGACTAGTGATAGTGGTGGTTGGATTGTTACTGCTTCCGTTCCTG
>JAEEGL010179379.1_pt1 | contig 30514 bp, 26 predicted proteins | sample 9134231 | NCBI WGS metagenome assembly JAEEGL01 (sample SAMN16246548, study PRJNA631951) | gut metagenome | biome: gut microbiome; feature: rumen; material: fiber-attached | host: Bos | place: Iran: Karaj | collected 2018-10 | reverse complement strand
CGTCGGCCATGGCGTCGAATGGAGGGTGCTGGAGGTGACCAAGCGCAACAGGGGCTTCCTCAGCGCGCTGAGGATCCAGAAGCCCGACGAGAGGCAGACGCTGCCCGCATCCCAATACATCCCTCAAAGCGCCATCGAAACCGCGAAAGAGGGCCAGAAGGCCGAATGATATACCTACAAAAACGAGAAATTCAGCCAGAAAGAAAACCCAATGTACAGGGGCTTCCGGTGTGTGCTAATGCCTGTCCTGAGCCGTCAGGAGGGGGTGAATGATTTCCGAATAAGAGACGGACCAGGGCCACATTCACAAACTGCTCCTGGTTCTCGAGACGATCCGGCTGATAGCCGATCTTCTCCTGGCTGCCTTCCTTGAGGAAGACACTAACCCCTTACGGTCTCCTCGGGAGGCCGGCAGGAATCGAATAAAAATTGTCGCAGGGACTTTAAAGCTGTCGTCTGGTTGCTGCGGAAATCCCTGCGGCAGGCAATCCGCGGATCTGATGCCCCTGCGGCATCGGAATCCTGCCCTGATTTTGTCTGCCATGTCTCTGACTTCTTCATCGGACATGGCTACAGTGGGGAAGAACACGGGGAGATCGTATTCCGACGCATCGAAGCCTTCTATGCCGTCGATCCCTTTTCCCTGGACATATGCGAGCGCGTACCTCACATTCTTCTCGTCGGCCCGCCTCATCTCGGGATCGTAATTCTTCAGGGCCTCGAAATCCCCGGACCCCCTGAAAATCACTCTGCAGCCCCTCTTCATGGCCAGCCAAGCGGAAACCAATCCGCGGTCGTCGTCCACATCGGCTACGACCTTGCCTTGGGTCCCTATCGGAAGCCCGGAATGGCATTGGATGATATCCTGGAATATGTACGCCATATTGTCCCTGACCTCTATGAAGAACGTGACATCCGGACCTTTGAGCTTGACTTTGATCCCCAGGCTCTCATTCTCCAGGAAAATGGCCGAACCGGCCTCCCTGGCGACGTCGATGCTCGTATACGGGTGGCTCCCGTCCCTGCGGGCGTCCACCGCGAAAGTCTGCCCTTGAGCAAGTCTCCCTCTGGAATATGCCGCGGCAGTCCTGCAGATGTCGTCCATGTCGGAGGAGCACGTCTCCGCCGCGGATATGGACGCGACGCCGAACACTTTCCGGGCGGACCGGATCGCTTTCCCGGTGTCCTCCGCCTCTATGAAGATCCTGGCGCCTTTTTTGGTGACGAAAGCCTCCACCCCGTCTCTGACAAGCATTGACATTATGTTGTCTCTGAGCTGATTCTCGAATCTTTTGCGGACCGGATCGCTTTTCAGCCCTATTTCCGAATATCTGAGGAGAAGAATCGTCACGCCCCGCCATGTCCTGCTCTGCCTTAAAACATATCGCATGCGTGCCTATGGATGGCCGGTTTTCTTATGCCGGCCGCCCGGCATGAGCATAGAACCGCGGCTCAGCAGGATCGCGCAGCCAACAGATCCAGCGTAAGCTTATCCCTTCTCCCGCCGAAAAAACGATTGAGAACGTCGGAAAAAACCCGGTCTCCGCCTATGGATTCGAAGAGCGTCATGCACGACCTCAGCTTTATCGCGTCGACTTCTCCCATGATTTTCTTGATGTCCTTCCCCCCATGCTTCAGAAGCTCCTGCGATATGGAGATCAGGCGCCCTCTGAGAACTTCGTCGGAATAGTACTCCCTGGCTTCCTTTTCGCCGTCCAGCCCGTAGTATATCGCTGTGCTGCTTCTCCCGAGACCTTTGAGCTGGGGGAAAATGTACCACATCCAATGGCTTGACTTGTGGCCGTCAGATATTTCAGCGAAGGCTTCGGCAAATTTGTCTTCCTGCGCCCTTTTGAACCGTTCCAGCGACATCGCGGCCATTAATCAAGCTGTTCCGATAAGTAGCTATCACAGCCTTCGCGCCCCCAAAACAATTTAGCGGACACAGACATAGGTGAGGGCATGGAAGCGCTCATCCTTTTGGGCCTGCTGACGACCGGATCCGCTGCAGGGGTCCTCGGAGCCCTGTTCGGCCTCGGAGGAGGGTTCATTTTCGTCCCGGTCCTGATGCTCGCGTTCGGCTTGGCGCCCGCGGAAGCCATTTCCGTGAGCCTCATAGGGATAATCGCCGGATCTGTGGGCGCATCCACGGTATTCGTCGACAAGGGCACGGCCAATGTGCGTTTGGGGCTGCTACTGGAGATAACCACGGCTGCCGGAGCGATTATCGGCGCTCTCATAGCCGGACTGCTGGAAGACTGGATTCTGATGTGCATATTCTCGGCGGTAGTCCTGTACAGCGGGATCAGGATGGCGCTGAACCCGGAGAAGGTCATAGAGCCGGCCGAAGGGTCTGACGGCAGATTCGCATTCGGATACGAGGACGACGGCGGGAAGGAAATAAGATATGAGGTCCAGAATGTGAAAGGCGGTATGGCCATATGCACCGCGGCCGGGATGGTCTCTTCGATGACCGGGGTGGGAGGAGGCGCGGTCAAAGTGCCTCTGATGAACCTGTACATGCACGTGCCGATAAAGGCGGCCAGCCCCACAAGCAGCTACATGATCGGCATAACCGCGTTCTCAGGGGCGATAACTTACTTCCTGGCGGGCACGGTTCTTCTTGAATATGCGGCGGGAATCGCCATCGGCGCTTTCGCGGGATCGCTGGCCGGAACGGCGCTGTCGAAAAGGATCCATGCCAAGCATCTCCGGAGATACTTCTCCGTTCTGCTGTTCGCCGTCGCGTTGCTCGTTCTGCTGCAGGCAGGAGGCATCCTATGAATCTGAACAGATCCACCGCAATGACGCTGCGCATCGGGATAGCCATAGGGATGGCCATGATAGCTGCCGGACTGGCCATGTCGGTTCTGGGCTATGGTGATGCCGTGCTCAGCGCGGGCATCCTGGTTCTGATACTGTCCCCTCTGGCGGGAGCGATCGTTTCTTTCATAGCCCTGGCATCGGAGAAAGATTGGTTCTGGACATCGGTAGCGGCAATGCTGCTTGCTATCACCGCAATAGGAATGGTTATAGCGGCCCTGCGATGCCCGAAATGAATATGCCGGCGAAGCTGTTCGAGACGAAACTCATCGTTTATCGGATGACGGCTCTGATAATGCCGGTTCAGCTTCCGTTTTCTTTGCGGCTATCATCTCGAGCTTCTTCATCATCTCATAATTCTGGCAGTATTCTATGCGTCTCTTTTCTCTATAATCTAAATAGAATTTCAGAGCGTCATTCACTACTTCCGCGATAGTTTCGCCCTGAAGAATGCGCTCTTCCTCCAACCTTTTTCTAAGTACAGTACTGATTTTAACTGAAATCTGGACTGATGTTTGTCCTGCAACACCCATACAACACTTAAAAACATCGTAATACAAATATTATTTCCATTCGTAAATGAGTTGTATGAAAGTAGTATCACATATGGATAGATATTATTGAACAATGAAAATATCTTCACTGAACGCTGGAAACTTCATTGCTTTGAAATTGAATCGGGACCTGGCCCGGACATTTGACTTTGCTTCGATGCTTCCTTTGAATTGATTCACCATATGAAACTAAACTGCCAGGGCCTGACAGCGATGTCCGAAACTAAATAAAACCATGAACAGTCGCGATTATGAAGGAATCGGCTTCGCCAGAACTCGCAAATCAAATTCAATTACGTCTGGATCTCCGGAAACCCCGGCATGAACGCGCTCTGATTCCCATTCGCCTCAGAAATCGCCGCGACTATCCTAATGGACCAAGTTTCGATGATTATGTTCACGGACGGCCTCTGCTCTGCACGCACCATCTTGCGGTCCGCTTTCTACTTTGGAAATATATGCCCAATCTGGAATACAAAATCGCCGGCCATGAATTCTGGACGCCCAAACCGAGCATCCAGCAGATGATCTGAAATCCAGACGCATATCAAGCTTGGAAAACGGAGATTCAAACTATCGCCGTTGCCAACTGCCATCACCCCGTCTACGGTCAAATAATTCATATGAGTTTCATATGCAACATTAAATAACATCATGCCGATAAACAACGGAGCGGAATTTCTCGAAGAACCTAATCCGCACGAAAACGCATGGGGTGAAAGAACATTCAACAGATGAGGCACAGCCAAATTACCGATTCAGAGAATCGACGCATCTTAACAGTCGCTAATCCGCAAACCAATGTTGACATGATATAAATTATATAATAAATAGATGACATAAATAATATAATAAATTGTAAATTATTTGTAAAATAAATGAATTTATTCCTAAATATTATTGAACAGACATGATGAGTGAGTATTATGGGAATATTGGACGATGACAATCCGCTTATAGACAACAGATGCCCCCAGTGCGGCACGCAGATGACGCTTGGCGGCTCCTGCCATCAGTGCGGATTCGGAAGGGCCTCAGGCAGCAGCGGCGGCAGCGGAGATATCGTAGATGTTACGCTTGAAAACATCGATAAAGCGATGGAATGGAACGGAGAAGACGTAGGATACCTCAAATCAATATTCCTGGGCATTGTCCAGATTTTTTTGCGTATGTTGTCCTGTTCGTAATCTTCGATTGGTTGCTGAATGTAAAAGACTTGCAATGGATATGGATCGTACTGTCCTTGCTTTGGGGCGCTTTTACTATGTATGCAACCGGGCCGTTCAAATATTGGAGCTGGAAATCTGTATTGATAACATCCCCAGTTTTTATTGTGCCGATGGCAGCCACATATGCGCTGCACGAAGCAGGTATCCTAGACGGGATGATTAAGTTCGATTCCGATGGATCCATGCCTCTGTGGCTGCCTGTAATGGTAATATCTGTGATAGCATGGTGGGTCGTCAATAAAATTGTCAAAAAACGCTTCTGAAACGGCCTGCAGAACTATGCTTCGTATTCAGACCTGATGAACGTCGGCTTTCAAAAAAACTGGCGCCTGAAAACTTAAAACACTTTAGGCGAATCGAAACAATATCCCGTTGCGGTTCGCCGAAACAATATTCAAACTCGTAACATTGCTGACTTTGACTCATGATATCCGGAAAAGACGCTGTTCCCAGGGCAATCCGGACGCTGCCCTAAAACCCTCATTCATCTTCGGGGAACGGAATCGGATCCGGCCTCCCCATACCGCTGAGCACCATGCTCGCAAATGCCGACGACATCGCGCATCCGAACGGTCTTGCCTCTGATAAAAGAAGACGAACGGCAACAGCATCAGGAAACAATCTCCGAATCGATGTTCCGGCTTCAGCCATATGAACATCCGCCCTCAGAAGGAACCGCTGCTGATATGAAAAATTGGTGCAAGGGAAGGGATTTGAACCCTCGAACTCCTACGAGAATAGGCCCTGAACCTATCTCCTTTGGCCAGGCTCGGATACCCTTGCACAGGATAGACCCATCATCCTTTGCTTGTATTTTAATATTGTTGCTGGATCAGGAACCGTCCTTCATTATCTTCATCCATCCTCCGGACTCATAGACGGCTAAACCTCTCTTGCTCAGGAGAGCCTCGAATTCCTTCCAGGAAATGACCTCCAGCCTGTCGTTGTAGCCTTTCGTGAACTGGATCCCTTCGGTCCCCTTCACCTTTCCGGGTTTCAACCCTTTGTTCTTAGCTATCGTCTGGGCTTTTTTGATTGTTATGCGTTCCATGGACATCCTTAGGTCACGCTTTCATATCGCCAAATATCATATAAAAAACATTGTCAAAGAAAGAAAAACAACTCATATCGATGGAATAGTGCCAGTATCATATATTATAGATATTTGGATTATTAATCCAATTTAGATACATCCATGGCAACCGCAACCCATATCAATGTCCGCGCGTAAGCGGTATCCATGCCTGAAAGAATGGGCCTCGTTCTGCGCTCCGGAACCGGCGCTACGGTCACCACGGAGATGGGGATCGAAGTCGGCCGTGCCTTGGCCGCGGAGCACAGACGCGTAGCCGTGATCTCCGACGACATGAGAAGCACCCGCATGATGAAGGAAGCGCTTATCTCCGGCATCCTGTCGCAGGGAGCCGACGTCCTTGATTGCGGGGGCGCCGCAGAACCCGCCGCCGCCTACGCCGCCAGACTGGCGGACTGCTCCGCATACGTATCGGAATGCCCGATCTACGGAAATCCGAGCGGATACAGGCTGTTCAACAGGGACGGAAGGCCGTTCACGGAAGGCCAGATCAGACGCCTGGATTCGGTCCACTCGAACCTGAGCCCGCCCGACCACACCGGACTGGGAAAGAGGATCCTATACCGCAACGCCGTCCACGACTACAATTCGTTCGCGGTATCGCGCATAGGGAAGATGGCCGGCGCGCCGGTGCTCCTGGACTGCGGATGCGGCATCGCGTCGGAATCCGCTCCCCAGGTGCTGGAATCGGTCGGGATCGAAGTGATATCCGTGAACAGCCACCGCAGCAGGGATTTCATCCCGAAGGATCCGTCCGCGGAGACCCAGCAGTTCGGATGGCTCCATGATTTCATTTCCAACAAAGAAGGGTGCATAGGGATCGGCCTGGACCGCATCGGTTCCCGCGCGACGGTCATCGGCGAGGACGGAAGCGTCATAGATCCCGCATCCGCGGCCGTTCTCGCGGTCAGATCCGTGAAGCCGAAGAGCTTGGTCGCATCCATGGACGTGACCTCGCGGGTGAAAGAGGAATTCCTCAGGAACGGGGGAGACCCGGAGATGTTTTCCCTGTCTCCCATGAGAACCGCCGACGCCGCCACCTCGATGGCAGAAAAAGACGCCGACATGGCCGTATGCGGCGCCGGGATCATGTATCGCGGGATCCCCGCGCTGGACGGGATACGCACCGCCGCGGCCATATCGAAACTCGCGGAAGAGGGAAGCCTCAAAAAGATGGCCGAAGAGGTCTCCATCCTCAGGGAAAGCACATCCGCCAGGATCGACTGCGACCCGGACGCGTTCATAAGAGGGATGGAATCCATCGTATTCAGCGGGGAAGGCGAAGCCTATTCCTGCAGGGACGGCTGGAGGATCGACATGGACAAAGGATGGCTCATGATCCTCAGCCCGGAAAGAGGCGTCTGCAGGATGTCCGCGGAATCGTACGACAGCGCGTATCTGGCGGGGCTCCTGGAGACAGGGACCGATCTGGTCAGGGCCGCGTCCAGGGCTCAGTAAACGATCTCCAGATCCAGGACGTTGCCTTCCGAGTCGTAAGCCTTCCAGCTCCGGCGGTCGTAAGGCTGGCAGGTTATGATGTGGACGCCGCCCATGTTCCGGAAATAGTCCAGATCGGCCTCGGACGCCTGGTTGGAGTATCCCGGATGGGAATGGGCGGAGCCTGCTATGCTGTAGTCTATAGGGGCCATCCACTGGTTGAGGAAGCTGTGGCAGTCGCCGTATACGGTCCCGGGAAGTATTATCATCTCGGAGATTACGCCGTCTATCTCGCGCGTCATGCACAGGAACTCGTCGGGATACGTCGATCTGGCCGCGTCGTTGAACCCGTCTATGAAATCCACATCCACTCCGGTTATCATCATTCGCCGTTCACCAGCTTCTCGCGCACGCGCGAATAGAAATCGTCGTTGAAACGTATCATGCGCGCTTTCTTGGAGGACATCATGAACTGCACGGACGTCCCGCCTTCCATCTCCACCTCGCTCTGCCCGTCCAGGACGATCATGCATCCCCTGTCGAGGACGTTCTCCACGGTTATCTTGGAGCTGGCCGGGACCAGGAACGGACGGGTGGTGTATTTGTACGGGGCCATCGGGACCACCAGCATCGCTTCCACATGCGGATCCATGTACGGCGCCCCAAGGCTCATCGCGTAGCATGTCGATCCGGTGGGGGTGGATATGACCACCCCGTCCGCGCGGAAATCGGCGGCGAGGACGTCGTCCACATACACGCGGTAATGGCGGATCTTGGCGACGGTATCGGTGTGGACAACCGCCTCGTTGACGGAATCCGGGAGATATTCCCCCTAATAGCGGGAGGCTATCTTGAAGCGGGAATCCACGGCGTAATCCCCGGACAGGAGGCGGTCTATGCCTTCCCTGATATGGCCCCTGTCTATCTCGGCGAGGAAGCCCACGCTCCCCCCGTTTATCCCTATGACCGGGGCATCGTTCTTCTGCATCGCCCTGAGAAGGGTGCCGTCCCCTCCGATGACGATCACTATGTCGGCGTCCATGTCCTTCAGCGGGGTGCCCGGGATGCCGAGGACCTCCGCGATGCCGCTGTCCACGATGCAATCCTGGCCCTGCAGCGCGTCAAGGACCTGACGCGTGTATTCCGCGGCGTTGTCCACGGAAACGTTCGTGTATACGCCGTATTTGAGAGGTCCGTGCGGGAGTATGTCGTTCTTCATAGCGAAGTCGTAGACCTTCCTGTCCCCGACGGCCATGAAATTGGACCTGCGGTCGAGGTCGAAGGGCATGTCCAGCGGATTCCCTTCCAGATCGTACACCTCTCCTCCGGCCTCCTTGAGGATGATGTAGCTGGCCGCGATGTCGACTACCCTTATCGCGCGGAAATAACGCTTTGAATTCATGTAATAGCCGTCGGCTTCCCCCTCTGCGACGATCGCCATCTCGAGGGAGGCGCATCCGAACGAACGCGAAGATTTCACCCTAGCGGCCAGAGCGGCGGATTCCGGGGCGGCGCTGTTGCCCTGGTAGATCATCATGAAAAGATCGCTCAGATCGGCTCTGCGGACGTGCATCGGCTTCCCGTTCTTGAAAGCGCCTCTGCCTTTCTCGGCCCACATCTCGTCGCCGGTGGCGAGATTGCGCAGATATCCCACGTATATGTCGGAAAGCGAGGATCTTCCCACGGCCAGGGACACCGTGTAATACGGGATAGAGGCGATCGCATTGGATGTGCCATCTATAGGATCGATTACGAGGGTATCCTCGAAGCCGTTGTCCACGAATCCGATCTCCTCGCTCAGGACGTTGACCGGGATCTTCTCGCTCTCGATGAACATCATCGCCGCGTTCTCGGCTATCTTGTCGATCTGCGACGTGGGCGTCCCGTCGGCCCCCATGCAGACCTTCTCCCTTTTGGAGGCGGAATCGGGGATCAATGCGACCGCCTCCCCCACCGCATCCGCGATGCCCGAAAGCATCTCGACCGTAATCATGGCAATCCCGATGCAGTAGAGCTTTATTGGGATTTCCTGCCCGGTTGCCGTCCGAACCAATCTTATTATTCCATAAATGAATAATAGAGCGGTAGTTTTCGAATGGATGCGGAAATCAAGAGAGCTATGCCGGGGCTTTGGCTACTGTCCTTCAGCACTTTCGTGGTCTGCGTACCCGCGGCGTTCACCCAGATCCTGTCGCTGGACCTGATGATCGATCTGAACTCGTTCCCTACCAAGGGGTACGCATGGACTTTCCCCGCTTTCGTCGGCGGGGAATGCGCCGCGATGGGGCTCTTCGCCGGCCTCATAGACAGCGTCGGCCGCAGGAAACCGTATCTCATCGGTTCCGTCATGTTCATTGCCGGTTCCGTCGCCTGCGCCATGAGCACGGACATGTCCATGTTCATATTTTTCCGCATCATAGAAGGATTCGGAGCGGGGATAATCATAATCACCTGCATCGCGCAGATTTTCTACGACGTCCCGGACCGCAAGCACCGCTACATCGCGAACGGGATAATGTCCCTGGGATTCGGGCTGGGCATGCTGGTCGGGGTGTTCCTCGGGAAGGCCATCATAGACGGCATGGGCTGGGAGCTCACCTTCTGGGCGATGGCCGCGCTCCAGGCGATAGTCACGTACCCTTCGCTCCAGGTCCTCTCCAACGGGGAGCCCAGCAGGATGAAAGCTGATATTGCGGGCTCGATAATTCTCATGGTCCTCGCCGGATTCTTCGTCTATTTCCTTCAGAAGCTGTATCTGGACTGGGAGCCGGTCAGCTCCGAGGGGCTCATGGGGACGGCTCTCATAGTGATGCTGGCGGTCGCCTTCGTGCTCGCCGAAGCCGTCAATCCGGACTCCATGGCCCATCGCAGGCTGGACGACAGGAAACTGACGGCGGCGTCGATGATTTTCATCGTGCTCCTGGGAGCGCTGGACATGGCCGCGGTGGGGTCGATGATGAAGATCGCGTTCTTCACGTACCAGATGTCCATCCTGGAGGCCGCGCCGTACTTCGTAATAATGGTCCTGGGAGCGGCGACGACTGCCATCACGATCTCCAAAAAAATAGACAGGACAGGGCATCTCGTCTGGTTCCTGCTGAGCGCCGTGCTCACGCCGGTCGCGCTTCTGTCGATGCTCCTGGTGAGGGCGGACGACCCCTCATACATATTCGCGATCCATCTGTTCCTGCTCGGGCTCGCCATAGGGTGCCTGGTATCCATGCTCAACGCGACCATCCAGAACCGCACGAACGAGAGCAACAACGGCGCCCTGATGGGATTCGCCATACTGATACGCACGGCGGCCCTCTGGCTGGGCTACAATTTCTACCAGTTCATCACCGACCAGTATATGATGGCGAAATTGAGCCCTTATCTTGAGCATTGGGACGAGATATTCCCGTTCGACATCCCGGCGGACAGCACCCTGGCCAACCTTCTTATCACCCCTCTGAAAGAGCTGCTCAAGCTTCTCCCCGGCCTGACCGACGAGATCGCCAGGGTATACGCCGAAGGGATGGGGCAGGCGCTCATGCTGGGCGCCATCATTTTCGTGGCGGCCACCGTCCCGACGGCCGCAATCCTGGTTGGAAGGAGGAAAACATTATGAGACCAGTCCGCGCAGCCATCCTGGCGGCCTTCGCCGTATCCGTCCTCATCGCGATCGCCGCCGCATCGGATTCCAGCGATGCCGGCATAGACATGCTCCCGACAGGCGAGGTCATGATCTCCGGGGACAACGTCCTGGACCACGACATGCGCTTCAGAATCGCCTCGACTATCGTGTTCCTGGACGGAGCCAGCCTCGACGTTTCGGCATTCACACTGAGCATCGGACAGAGCTCCGTCATAGCCGTGCCGGGATCGGCGTCCGTATCCAGCTCCGGCGGAAAGATAGTGTTCGAAGGCGGAGGCCCCCTGGTATTCGACGACGGAGCTCTGCTGCCTTCCAAAGAAGACGTCACCGTGACCTTCGACGGGACGGCTTACGCCGGCCGCGGATCCTCTCTTGAGCTTGGATTCACGCCACGCGGAACGGACCCGTGCATACATGTGGAGTGGGGGAACCATAGCCTGGCGCTGGACAGCCCCAGCCTGAGGATCACGAAGAATTCCGGGACCACAGAGATCGCAGCGGGATTCTCGCAGCTGTCTTGGACCGATACAGTGAGGAACGGGAACGCTCTGGTGAGAACAGACACCACGACCGTGACGCCAGGCGGCGACGGCGATGCGCTGGACATCATCCTGTCCCATATAGGCGGGGATGACGGCCTGATTTATCTGAAAAGTTTCGGCATAAGCAGCGTGTCGTCGTCCACGTATTATGCGGAAAGCGATGTCACAGTCTCCTGGACAGCATCCGGATTCCACCGCCTGGACGTCTCTCTGGGCGCCAAAGGGGAGTTCTCCGTGAGCTCCGAGATAGACGAGATCGAAACGGAGAGAAGCAGAGGCGGCATCCCCGAAAGCAGGACCGTCCTGGACGGCATTAGCTGGGAAATGAACTTCGATCTGGCCAGGCCTTTCCGGATGGTATGGGAGTTCCTGATGGGGAGCGGCGACCGGATAAGCGGCCCCGATGTCATCAAGGGCGTTTCCGTATCGATCGATTCCGTCTCGATCTCGGATTTCGGGAAAGGCACCGAGAAGAATCTGTCCGGATTCCGCTTCGCATTGGACAGGGAAGCGCCCGCGGAATACCGTATAACCATCGTATGGAGGGACGGTGACGCGGCATACAGGGTGACATCGTCCGAGATATCCCTCGATTCTTTCGGCATCAGCACCGATTTAATGATGGATCTGGGCGCATCGGTATCGGAGATCAGGCTGGAGATCGTCCCGGACGCGGGCCCCAGAGTATCGGCATCCTTATCCGGCCTGGAGCTCGAGATCCGCGACCTGGATCTGGCTGGGCTGTTTTCCGTCCTGTCCAGGACCGGCGAGCTGGACATACAGCAGATATTGGACAACTGCCAGCTCATACGCATCTCCGCATCTTCCGTCTCATACTCAAAAGGCGCGCGGACCGTCTCGGCCAAACAGGTAAGCATGGCGCTCCAGAAAGACGAGAGAAAACGCAATGCATTCGCGCTGAGCGTCGGCGGCATCAGAGGCTCCGTCGCGCTGGACAGAGGCGGATCCCTGGATCTGGATGCCGGGAAGACGTCGGTTTCATTCACCACGGACGGCTCTCTTGCCGAATACATGGATGCTCTGGCGGGAACGCCCCGCATCACCAGCGATTCCGAGCTTTCCCTGCATATGGAGGCGGAACCGCTGAGAATGAGCTATTCTGACGCGGAAAGATCGGTTTCCGTATCTGGCAGGCAGATCTCCCCCGGCCAGCCGGAGATTTCCCTGGACCTGACCGTGAAGCACAGCGTCTACAGGGATTCCACCCGTCTGGACGGCAGCGCTGAAGCTCCCGGGATCGAAATCACAGCCGGAGTGCGCGATCGCAGCAAGGGAATAGATATGAAAGCCGTACTGGCTGATCCCGATCTCGCGCTCGCCGGGATCGACCTCGGCGCGATGGCCCAGATACGCGAAGAAAGCGGAAGCATAAGCCCGCTGGACATCGCCGACAGCGCCGACAGCATAGTGCTCTCCGCCGGATCCGCAGATGTCGATTACAGCGGAGCGCACATCGGACTGGGATCCCTTGACTTCAGAGCTTCGGGTTCCGGCAGATATGCGGCAGGCATAAGCGGGAACTCGGCGCGCCTGTCCATGGACGGGAACACGATTAATGCAGATAGGATCTCCCTTTCGCTGACGTCCAGCCTGCCGTTCTCCGACCTGCAGAAGGCCGCCGGCGACGGATTCAGGTTCAATGCCGACGCCTCGATATCGTTTGATGCGACTTTGGACGGGGCATCCGCGAGATTCTCCGGCGGCTCGGTCAGGACAGAGATCGGCTGCTCCGGATCTCCCGCCCTTGCCGTCGGCCTGATCTATGAGCGCTCGGAAAGATGGGGCAGATCCGTCCTGGACGCCGACATCCGCGCCGCAGGATACGACGTCAGAGCCGAATGGAAAAACGGAAGCATGTTCTCGGCGGCGCTCCGCGATCCGGAGATCTCCATAAAGGACCTGGACGCCGATGCCGTAGGACCGGGGAACATGGATATCCTGGCCATTCTGGACAGCGCCGGCAAAGCGCATGCCTCCGCCTCCTATGCGGACATAGTTTACGGCGGATACAGGATCATAGCCGGATCCTTCGCCGTCGAATCCGGCTCCTCAGGCATGCACATAGCATCCGCAAAAGCCGGCTCGCTCTCCGCCGCCATCCCTTCCGAGGGCGGCTCCGTAAACATCTCATCTGGGGCCTTGAATCTGAAGATCACTTCCGATGCGCCCTTCGCAGACATCCGCAACGCGATCCGCGAAAGCGGAAGACTCGGCCCGGGCATGAAGATCTCGGCGGAAGCCGGCATCGAAGACCTCGGCCTGACATATTCCGGCGATGCATATGCCATATCCGTGGCCGGCGCATCCGGCGGAAGCCGGCATATCCTGGCTCTGTCCGCGTCCGCCGCCCGCCCGGATGACGGTTCCGGTACGCTGATGGACGCGGAGATATCTGCTTCGGGACATATCCTGGCCGTCGATCTGGACAGGACCGAGTCCAGAGGTTCCGCGGTCAGCATCCGCATGGCCGATCCCTATCTGAGAGCTTCCAGAGCAGACATCGACGCGATGGTCTCCATTTACAAAGAGGCCGGAGGATTCTCCCTGGGAATGCTCGACTGCCTCGAATCCGCCCGCGTAAAGGCTTCTGGCATAGCAGTCGGCACGGACGGAGCCGTCAACCTCCGCATCGACGCCCGGTCCCCTGACCTGACCGTCGTGACCGCCGGCGGAAGCGGCGCCTGCCTGGAAACCGGGGCGATAACAGCCGAATCGTCCGCCGACGGAGGAAAGCTGAAGCTGAGCGCCTCGTCGATGGCCGCAGACATGGCATCCGGCCTCTCTTTCGGCGGGATCGAGGACTTATTCGATACCGGCAGACCGATCGGTTCCGATGCGAAAGCCGACATCAGCCTTTCCCTCGCCGATCTGACACTGACCTATTCCTCGGATTCCGTCGGAGCCGCGATGAATAAAATAGGCGCCGCCCCGCGGACGGCGTATGTTTCCGCCGCGTTCGGACGGGCGGCAGACTCGGACAGGATCCTCCTCGGGATGGATCTGACCGCAGAAGGATATTTCCTGTCATACGACAGCACCGGCATTCATTACGGCGAGCTGCCGCTGAAAGGCGACCGGCTCCATGCGGAATCCTCCGACATAGTCTATTCCGTCACGGAGCTCGATCTAACCGAGCTTTCCAGGATATTCGATGAAACGAAGGAGATCAAGCTCCAGCAGATCCTGGACAGCTGCGGCTCGCTCAGCCTTTCGGCCGGACGCGCCGAAGTGGAATGGGACGGAGACGGGAAACCGGACGCTGTCGTCAGAAAAGCCAGCGCGGGACTCTCCAGAGACGGAAGCGGCGTCGCCACCGTCACCCTCGCCATGGACGAAGCGGCAGCTGAAATCCCGGTAAAGGAGCAGGAGATCAGGATCCGCGCGGACGCGACCGAGCTGTCCCTGTCTTCGGACATTCCGTTCTCCGAGCTGGTGGAGCTCATCCTCGGCGGGCTGGACTTCAGAAAGGACACGAATATGGGCATCGTCCTGACGACCGCCGGCATGGACATCGATGCTGGGATCGGAGAAAACAGCATCTCCCTGGAATTCGTCCCCGCAGGCGTTTCCTCCGGCACTGTCAGAGCGGAGATCGCCCTGGAATACTCTCTGCCCGCCGGCAAAACTTCGCTGGGAGGAAAACTGGACGCCACCGGATTCAGGACCCTGCTGGATGCTGCTCTGAGCAGAAGCCAATCCAAGATCGCGGACCTTCCGAGCGCCGTCGGAAAGGGATCGACGGTCAGAATGGAGCTGACCGATCTGACCGCAGACATGTCGGGATTCGACATCGCCGCCGCTTACAGGATATTCATCGAATCCGGCCCGCTGACCGCACAGCAGATTATAGACTGCAGCGACAGGATGGGCGCCGGAGCATCCGGTGTGGCCGTCGACATCGGCGCGGACGGGGACGCCGAGCTTTCCGCCGAAAACGCCCAGATTTCCCTGGGAAAGAACAAAGGGCAGAACTCGATCTCGTTCGGATTCGACGGGCTTCGCACCATGATGGAAATGAAGGGAGGGGAGCTCGAAATCCAGTCCGGAGCCTCCGAGATCCTGCTCTTTTCGGAGGGCTCGCTCTCGGAATGCATAAGCGCGTTCCTCGAAGGCGCCGATTTCACATCCGATACCCGCGCGGAGCTGCACGTCTCCAACGAGACCGCCCTCATAGAATACCGCACCGGAAAGGACTATCTCACGCTGTCCAACGGGAAGCTGTCCGAGCGCTCGCCCAGGTTCGTCACCGCGGTCCTGTCGATGGAGTATTCCGAATACAGGGACCAGACGGCTTTGACCGGGAAAATCTCGTCGATCGGCCACTCGATCACGGTGAAAGACAGGTCGACCGTGAAAGGCGAAGACGGGATCATGTATCTTACCTTAAGGACGGAAGAGATCTCGGGAGGGTTCGAGGCGGCATACGGGAAGGACATCGGCTTCTCCGCGAATCTGTACATGCCTTGGAGCGCCGAATTCAGCTATTATGACGTGCAATTCCGGGTGGACTGCGACGAATCGGTGGTCTCCCTGACCAACGGCTCCCTCAGCGTCGACGGATACGACCATAAGAAGCAGGGCCTCCTCGCCGTCGTCCCCGCCATCAAGAGCAGCGATTTCAGCATAGAAAGCAGGGTGCTGATGTCGTCCGAATCCCTGTCGGTAACCGGGAGCGACCCAGAACGCCTGATCAGCTCGTACGGAAACGCGGAGATAGACATCAAAAAGGTAAGCGCCGACATGAAGAGGGGAGACACCCTCAGCGTGACCCTGGAAGACCTCAGGCTCTCGGTGACCGATCAGGACGGAAAAGTCACCGAAAGGACGCTCAAAAGGCTGGACATAACCAAAGACCAGAGCGGCGCGGAGCCCGGAAAGAGCTGGGTCGAGAAGAACTCGCTCCTTCTGGCCGCGGTTTTCATTGCGGCATCCGTCGCGATGATAGCCGCGCTGATCCTCCATCGCTCCAAGAACCGGAGGCCCCCAGAATCCGAGAGATGATGTTCGAACGGAGGGGACTCCGGCCTCCCCCAACCGTTTATACTGCCGAACCGATGGGCGCAGGCGATGGAAGCCGTCGACCGCACGAACGGAAGGGTGTTCTCGGACAGAGGGCGCCTATACACGGAATCGCTCTGCCCGGGGAAGAGGATCTACGGGGAAAGGCTGGTGAGCGTCTCCGGGACCGAATACAGGGAATGGGACCCCAGAAGAAGCAAGCTTTCCGCCTATCTTTCGGCCGGAGGAAGGTCTTTCCCGTTCGGAACCGGAAGCAGAGTGCTCTATCTGGGCGCGTCCAGCGGGACCACCGCCTCCCATGTGGCGGACATCTGCCCGGAAGGGAAGGTCTTCTGCGTGGAATTCGCCCAGAGGATGTTCAGAGAGCTCGTATCCACCTGCGGAACGCGGCCGAACATGATGCCCATACTGGGGGATGCCACCAAACCCGACGGATACTCCATGTTCGTGGGATCCGCCGACATAGTCTACCAGGACGTGGCCCAGAAAAGGCAGGCCGACATCATCTGCGACAATATGGACGCTTTCGGCGCGCAGTACGGGATGGTCGCCGTCAAAGCCCGCTCGGAAGACGTCACCGCATCTCCGGAAAGCATATTCGCCGCTGCCGAGGGCAGAATCAAGGAGAGAGGATTCCGCATAATCGACGAGCTGTCCCTGGAGCCTTACGAGAAATCCCATGAGATGATCGTGTTCGGGAGGAAAAGCCTGTGAGGACGGCATACGCGGTGGCGTTCGACGGAGACAGGTTTCTGATGGTCTGGAATCCTCGCCGCGGAGGCTGGGAGATGCCCGGAGGCCACGTCGAAGAGGGAGAAACTTCCGAGGAAGCCGCCGCAAGGGAATTCGAGGAGGAGGCAGGATATTCCATTAGGATCGTCGCCACCAGGGATCTGGGGCCCTGCGACGTGTGCGCGGCCGTAATCGTGTCCAAGACCGGGAAGCCCTGCGAGATGAGATCCGAGCTGTTTTCCGCGCTCCCCGATACGCTTTCGTTCGGCAGGGACGAATATGAGGATACCGTCCCTTGGGCCAGAAAAATATTGGAAACGCAGGCATCCTGAAAGTACATTTAAATAGGGATTGTCCATAGTCAGCGTCAGCCTCGCCGCATAGATATGATTCGGAGGATCACACTATGGCAAGAATGCACACCAGAAGAAAGGGAAAATCCTGTTCCAAACACCCCATGGTTTCCGAGAATCCCGCATGGGTCGCCCTCAGCGCCACCGAAATCGAGGACCTCATCGCGAAGCTCGCCAAAGACGGGATCATTTCCGCGAAGATCGGGCTAATCCTCAGGGACCAGTACGGAGTCCCCGACGTGAAGCTCGCCACCGGAAAGACCGTCACCCAGATCATGGCAGAGAAGAACGTCATGCCCTCTCTTCCCGAAGACCTTTCCAACCTCATGAGACGCGCTATCTCCCTCAACGGCCACCTCAAGGAGAACAGGGGAGACATCTCCAACAAGAGAGGCCTCAACATGATCGAAGCGAAGATCAGGAGGCTCGAGCGCTACTACAAGAGGAACGGCGTCCTTCCCGCGGACTGGAAGTATTCCCTTAAGAACGCGGAGCTCATGCTCAAGTGAGTCGGATGGACGGACAGGTCCCATCAAAACTTCTTACAACCTTATCAAAAGCCGCGGATATCGTTCGCGGCCATGATTTTATCCAAGTCTACTCCCACTACGATGCCGACGGGGTCTCCTCCGCGGCCATAATCGCGAAGACCCTCCTCCGCATGGGGAAGGAATTCAGGATCACCCTTTTCACCACGCTCAACGACCGCGGGATCGACATCATACGCGGATGCGGAGCGAAATGCGTCATCATCACCGACCTCGGCGCCTCGTACATCGAGCAGCTCGACGGGATGCCGTTCGACGTCATCGTCCTGGACCACCACACCATAATCTCCGAGGCGAAGCGCATATGCTACGCCAACCCCCACCTTTACGGGATCGACGGCATGACCTCCGGCTGCGGCGCCACCATGTCGCTGCTGTTCGCCGTGACCGCCGACGAAAGGAACTGGGATCTGGTCCAGATCGCGTTCGCCGGGATCGCCGGAGACAGACAGCACATCAACGGGCTGTCCGGGCTGAACACCTACCTCCTTTCGGAAGGCGAGAAACGCGGATACATCGAAAGGATGCCGGGATCGCTCATCCCCGCCGGGGACCTGTCGGAAGGGCTTTACCTTCTCACCGACCCCTACATACGCGGCGTGAGCGGCAGCAGGGAAGGCGTATCGCGGCTGCTGAAAGACGCTGGCATCGCGGAAGGGAAGAGCTATTCCGATCTCACCGAGGAAGAGAGCAGGAAGCTTTCGTCGCTGATCGCCGTGAAACTGGCGTCCCAGGGGATGCTGCAGCAGTCCATGGCCGAGGTCGCCCGCGACAGATACAATCTGAAAGGCATGGGCATGGACGCGGAAGTCCTGTCCTCGGTCCTGAACAGCTGCGGGCGCGCCGGAATCGGCGGCACCGGGATAGCCGCGGGGATGGGCGACAGAGCGAGCTTCAGGCGCGGATCGGAGATAACCAGGGAATCGGCCGATCAGGTCGTCAGATGCATGGTGGACCTCGACTCGGCCGGGCTGAACCAGATGGAGCACATCCAATGGTTCGACACCAGCGACTCCGGGTTCACAGGGATGCTCTGCGGGATCGCGATGCAATGCATCGGGGACCCCGAAAAACCCACCATCGGGCTCAACAAATCCAACGTCCCCGTGAACATCTCCTCCAGAGGCATGTGGGGGCAGCTGGAGAAAGGCATCGACCTTTCCGTCGCCATGAGAGAGGCCTGCGCATCCGTGGGAGGCGTCGGCGGAGGGCACAAAATCGCTTCCGGAGGCTCGGTTCCCCCGGACAAAGTCGATCAGTTCCTCATGAATCTCGACGGAATCATCGGGAAGCAGCTCGGCTCCTCCAGCTGACGGGGACCTCGTCGGTCCTGAAACGCTGCCTGACGGCCGTCTCGGACACATCCATTCTGACGCCGGAAGAATACATCTCGCTCCCCAGCCATGCGATCATCGCGCCGTTGTCCATGCAGAACCTGCGGTCCGGCACGAACATCTCCGCGCCTCTGTCGGCGGCCATCTCGGCTACCATCTCCCTCAGACGCATGTTCTGGGCCACCCCTCCGCCGAGAAGGACCTCGTCCTTCCCTATGTGCGCCATCGCGCGCTCGGTGACCTCCGTGAGCATGGCGAAAGCCGTCTCCTGGACGGACAGCGCGATATCTTCCAGGCGGATGCCTTTCTTGTATAGAGCCACCGCGGCAGTCATCAGGCCGGAGAACGCCACATCCATGCCTTTGACCGAATACGGGAGCTCGTAATATCTGTCACCGTCCTTGGCCAGCTTCTCGAAGGTCGGCCCGGCGTAGAACCCCATCCCGAGCTCTCTCCCCAACTTGTCCAGCATGTTTCCTATGCCTATATCCTGGGTCTCGCCGAAGATCCTGTAGAGCCCCTGGGAATAGGCTATCACCTGGGTGTTCCCGCCCGAAGCGTACAGAAGCGCCGGATCCTCGCAGCCGGTCTGGGCGCGGCCTATCTCTATGTGCGCTATGCAATGGTTGACGCCGACTATGGGGACCGACAGATAACTGGACAGAGCTCTCGCCGCGGTGGCCGCCACGCGGAGGCACGGCCCCAGCCCCGGGCCCATCGAGAACGAGACCAGGTCTATGTCCTTGACTCCCATGCCGGCCTTGTCCAGAGCCTCCGAGATTACGCGGGATACGACGTCGGTATGATGGTTGGCGACTTCTCTGGGATGGAGCCCGCCTTCCTTCGGCCTGAACATGTCGAGCTCGTTGGCATAGACCCTGCATTCCGAATCGACTATGCCGACGCCCAAGGTGTGCGCGGTGCCCTCTATCCCGAGAGTGATCATATCCGCGCGAAAGCCGGAGCCGTTATTATATCCTGCCCAGAGCAGACTGTCCGGATGTCTGGGATGCGGATCCAGCAACAATAATCATTAAATAGTACCAATTGATGCACCATCTATCGGACTCGTGGTCTAGATGGTTATGACGTCGCCTTGACATGGCGGAGGTCGCCGGTTCAAATCCGGCCGGGTCCACCATCCTTCTCTTTGCTTCATTTATAATTCTCGGGTTTCGCATTGAAGTCTGCGGGCATCGCTATAGTCTGGCCGCAGCAGGCCGGCCTGATATTCGCATCTATTTATATAGAAAAATAACCGCTATGACGATAATCATACTTCATACGAATTTCGTAAAATCAATTCAATTTTCTTATGATTTCATAGCAAAAATACGAAATTCGTAAATTATTCTGAATAGTTTAATAAACAGGTCTTTCTTAGGGATTGGCATCGGATTGCCGGCATAGAGCCGGTTTCATCCCCCGATGGGCTGGCGAAAGGCAACCGCTCATGCAACTGCATGAGGTGTAATATATGGTCGATCTTCTAACGACTCTGAATGACATGATAGGCGTCTGGAACACCTACTTCTGGCGCATATCATTTGTCTTCCTCATCGGCCTGGGCATCGTCTTCACCCTCAAACTGAAGGGGATCCAGATTACAAAGCTGGGCAGCAACGCGAAACTTGCTGTCTCCGGCGTGAGCGAAGGCAAAGGAAAGAAGAAGCTCTCGTCTTTCGAGGCTTTCTGCATAAGCATGGGCGCCCGCATAGGCGTCGGAAACATCGCGGGAGTCGCGACCGCGATCGCCACCGGAGGACCGGGAGCGGTCTTCTGGATGTGGATATTCGCGATCATCGGTTCCGCGAGCAGCTTCATGGAATCCGTTCTTGCCCAGATATACAAAGAGCAGAAAACAGACGAAGGATACCACGGCGGGCCCGCATATTACGCCACCAAAGGCCTGAAGAGCAGGAAACTCGGCATTTTCGTCGCCATCCTCCTGGTCCTGACCTTCGGAGTGGGATTCGTCATGGTGCAGTCGTGCAACGCATCCAACGCGCTGTGCGGTGCATTCGAATTCGAGAACAACCACCTCGTCTTCGCCGCGATCATAGCGGTCATCGCCGCCGCCCTCGTGTTCGGCGGTTTCAAGATCATCGGGAAGTTCTCTTCCACCGTCGTCCCCGTGATGGCCCTCCTGTGGATCGTCTTCGCCATAGTCGCGATGGCTTTCAACGCCGGGAACATCGGCAACGCCATCGCAAGCATCTTCGCCAACGCGTTCAGCATACCCAGCATCCTCGGAGGAGGGATAGGTACCATCATCATCACCGGTCTGAAGAGAGGAGTGTTCTCCAACGAAGCCGGTCTGGGTTCCATCGCCAACGTCGCGGCCACCTCGGACATCAAGCACCCCATCAAGCAGGGGAAGATCCAGTCCTTCGGAGTGCTCGTCGATACCCTCATAGTCTGTACTATCACCGCGCTCGTCGTCCTTTCCTACGGGACCTTCGAGGACATCATCGGCCTCGGCCTCAAGGGATCCAACCTCGTCCAGGCGGTGGCAAGCAGCACGCCCATGGGAGACGCGGCCAACATCATCATCGCGATCTTCATGTTCGTCTTCGCTTTCACCAGCATGATCGGATACTACACCATGAGCGAGTCCAACGCCAGGTTCGTGAGGGACAACAAGATCACCGTCAACACCGTGCGCATAGCCGTGATCATAGTCGCGTTCGCGGCCGCCCTCGTCACCGACGTCACCATCGCGGACAACATCAGCGACACGTTCATGGCTGCGATGGCCGCGGTCAACATGACCATCGTCGCGCTGCTGAGCAGGCAGGTGTTCGAAGCGTACGCCGACTGGAAGAAACAGAAGAAAGCGGGAATTGAAGAGCCCGAATTCCACAGGAGCGTCCTGTCGGACTCTTCCGGCGTGACGGAGTGGAAGTGATCCCATGGAGAACATAAGCAAAGCCATCGCAGTCACCGGAATCATAGCGGTCCTGATGGGGATCGCCATGGCCTACGTGGAAAGGCACACCGACGATGTGAACATGGCGTTCATACCGCTGGTCATCGGATTCGCCGTGATATTCGTCTTCTTCTACCTCATAACGAAGAGGGACGACGACAAATACGGGAAGATCAAGGAATGACCGGAAACGCGGGAAACCCGGAGACGGGCCCCGCACACTTTCTTTTCTGTTTTTCGTCGCTTTCGTCTCTGGAACCCGAGGAGCGCGATGTTCTCCGACAGGACCGCGTCGTCATGGCTCCTGTGGCCTATGATCCCCATTATCTCTCCGCTGTGCTTGCCTGCGATGGCGAACAGATCCTTTGAGCCGTAATTGGGCACAGCCTTGGCGATGACCTCGCCTCCGCACGCTATCTCCACGACGTCGCCTTTCTCGAAGATCCCTTCCACCGAGCGTATGCCGACCGGAAGCAGGGATTTGTGGTCCAGAACGGCCCTCACCGCGCCCTCATCTATGTTTATGCGGCCAGTAGCATGGGCGGATTTGATCCATCTGCGCTTCTTCGATACTTCATCGCCCGAAACGAAGAGCGTCCCCACGTCATCCCCTGCGGCGGTGCGGTAGACGACGCCGTAAGCCTCGCTGGAGGCGATGATCATGTTGCAGCCGGCATCGCTGCATATCGCGGCAGCATCCAGTTTGGTCTTCATTCCGCCGGTCCCGAACCCGGATCCGGCGCCCCCCGCCATAGCTCTGACCGTCTCGTCCACTTTGCTCACGACCGGGATGAATCTGGCGTCTTTGTTCTCTCCTGGATCGCTGTCGTAAAGGCCGTCGATGTCCGACAGGATCACCAGAAGATCCGAATCGGTCCTGCTGGCGATGATCGCGGACAGAGTATCGTTGTCCCCGAACTTTATCTCCTTGATGCAGACGGCATCGTTCTCGTTGAAGATGGGTATCACGCCGTTCTCCAGCAGCGATTCTATCGTGTTGTGGAGGTTGATGGCGCTCTCCCTGTCGGAATAGACGTCGAGGGTCAGCAGGACCTGGGCGACGGTTATGCCGCATCCCTGGAAGGCTTCGGCCCATTTCTGCATCAGTATGCTCTGCCCGACGGAGGCCGCGGCCTGCCTTATAGGCACCTCGTTCGGCTTGGGCTTGACTCCCATGGCTTTGAGGCCGATCCCCACCGCCCCTGAAGAGACGAGGAGAACCTCTTTGCCCTCTTCCCTTAGGCGGGAGACCTGCTCCGCCACCGACCTCATGAACCGCTCCGACACGGCTCCGCCCTTGATCAGGGAGGAGGTCCCTATCTTCACCACGACGCGCCTGACGTCGCCCAGAAGCTCTTTCCTCGACGCCATCTGAATCACTCGAACGGATACTCCCTCTGGGACGGGACATGCGTAAAAGGCTTCGCATCCTTCCCGACGTAATCCTTCACGACCTGGCCATTCCCTACGAGGACATATTTGTAGATCATCAGGCCCTCCATTCCCACCGGCCCGCGGGAATGGATCTTATTGGTGCTGATGCCCACCTCTGCCCCTTTACCGTACCTGTATCCGTCGGCGAAGCGGGTGGAAGCGTTCACGAACACGTCGGCGGAATCCACTTTCCTGGCGAAGAGCGAGGCTTTGGACATGTTTGACGTTATTATGGCGTCGGTATGGTGGGATCCGTGCGAATTGATGAAATCGATGGCTTCGGACACGGAATCCACCGTCCTCACCGATATTATCAGGTCCCCGTATTCGGTGTCCCAATCCTCTTCGGATGCCGGCACGGCCGACGGGACTATTCTGCGTACGGTTTCGTCGCCTCTGATCTCCACCCCGGCATCGGAGAACGCCGCCGCCATCTCCGGCAGGAACCTCTCGGCAACGGCGGAATCCACCAGAAGAGTCTCCGCGGCGTTGCATACGGCGGGATATTGCGCCTTGGAATCCAGGGCGACCTTCACGGCCATGCCTATGTCGCATTCGGAATCCACGTACACGTGGCATATCCCGGCCGCATGCCCCAGCACCGGGATCTTGGTGTTGGACTGGATGTGGCGGACGAAGGCGTTGGAGCCGCGGGGAATCAGCAGATCTATGTACTCGTGCAGGCCGAGGATGGAATCGATGTCCGATCTGGACTCCATGAGCACGAAAGCCTCCCCCGGAACCCCTGCGGACATCGCGGCGCCCCTCAATATGCCGAACAGCGAGCGTATTGATTCCAGTGCCTCGCGGCCTCCCTTGAACGCGACGGAATTGCCGGATTTGAGGCAGAGAGACATTATCTGCGGCACCACGTCGGGACGGGACTCGAATATCACGCCCAGCATGCCTATGGGGCAGCGGATCTGGTAGAGCGTCAGCCCGTCGTCGAGATCCAGCGATGACATGACCTCTCCCACGGGATCCTTCAGCCTGATCACATCCCTGATGCCGGCGATCATGCCGTCTATCTTGGGGCCGTCTATCTTCAGCCGCTTGAGCATGGAGCCTGTGATCTCTCCGCGCTCCAGCATGGCCTCTGCGGCCTCCATGTCCTTGGAATTCGCCTTCAAGATCGCTTCCCTGTTCGAATCCAGGGCAGCGGCCATAGCCTCCAGAGCCGAATCCTTGGCTGCAGTGGAAAGGACAGCCATCGCAATGGACGCTTCCTTCGCTTTCCTGATTTCCGAGACCACATCTGGCATGGGCGGATGATTGGCAAAGACGTTAAATAATCTAATCATATAGGAGCGCCCAAGCCGAGATAGCCAAGCCCGGTATGGCGGCGGTCTCGAAAACCGCTGGAGCGATCCTCGGGAGTTCGAATCTCTCTCTCGGCGCCATCACTATTTATTCGAAAATGACCTGCAAAGATGCCATTTAAATTGATTTCTGATAAGGTCTTCCATAACGCACGCTATATTATTCGCAGCTGCAGAGGCCATTCTCCGGTCGGTCTGCGCGGCCAGAGCCTTTCTCACTGCCCGGCAGTCATTTTATTGCTTCGCCCAGCGCCTTTGTACGCAGACCCGACAAATGCCTTTGCAATAAAAATTTATTGCAACAGATTTTTTTTATGAATTTGAAAAAATATCTATCATAATAGATTTATATTCACAATCATTCGCAGACATATGAATGGAACAGTGAGAAGAGCCGATTATCTTGCACAGCTCCATGCATCAAAGGATGCCACGAGCATCGTGAAAGTGATTACAGGCATGCGCAGATGCGGCAAATCGACGCTCATGGATCAGTTCGTCGATGATCTGAGGGCCGAGGGCATCAACGACGACCACATATTCCATGTGAATTTCGAGTCCTTCGAGGGGCATGACATCATATCCCCGGATGCCTTGCGCGCACAGCTGAGGGGTCTGCCCAAAAACGGCATCACATATGTCCTGCTGGACGAGATACAGGATGTGAAAGGATGGGAACTGATAGTATCCTCGCTGCTGGAAGCAAGGAACTTTGACGTCTACATCACAGGCTCCAATTCCGACATGCTGTCTACCGACCTTTCTACCCATCTGTCCGGAAGATACATCGAGATAGGGATGCTGCCGCTGTCTTTCAGAGAATATCTTGAACTGCATCCCGGGGACAGGGAGGGCAGATTCAATCAGTATCTCAAGTATGGGGGCCTCCCTGATACCGATCCGGACAGAGGAGAGAGGCACAGCCTAGGGTATCTCGAAGGGGTTTTCAATACGGTCTTGGTCAAGGATGTCCTGTCCAGGCTCAAAACGGACGACGTCAGCAAGATAAGATCCATTGCCGGATTCCTCTACTCCAACATCGGGAATACAACAAACATAGCGGGCATCGCCAAAGGGACCGGCCTCAATCCAGGAACGGTCGACAGATACGTGAACGGGATGATGTCCGCTCTTCTCTTCTACCATGCCGAAAAATACGACATCGTAGGGAAGAAGCTCCTCTCTACGAACGGCAAATTCTATGCTTCCGATCTTGGGATGAGATTCATGGCGTTGAAAGACTCCGGAGCAGATGACATGAGCAGACCTCTCGAGAACGCCGTGTATCTGGAGCTGATCCGCAGAGGGTACAGAGTCAGGACAGGCTCATACCGTGACAGAGAAGTGGATTTCACCGCTGTAAGAGGGAATGAGACGGAATACTATCAGGTGGCGATGACCGTTCTGCCGGAGGAGACGAAAGCAAAGGAATTCCGTTCCCTGGAATCGATAAGGGACAACTTTCCGAAGATTGTGCTGACGCTGGACAGATTCAATCTGGGGACCTTCAGCGGCATAAAGGTGGTCAACGTTATAGACTGGCTGGCGGACGGCGAATGAGCCTGATCTGCTGTCGGAGATGTGCTGCCGATCCGTCTGCGCAGCCCGTCGTCCGCCATCTGAAATATGATCGGAAAAAAGGCCCCGGAGGGCCGCAAATTCAGTTTATGATGTCGTCCAGCTTCTCGCGGAGCGTGGATTTCCTCTTTTTCCCGGCGGTTTTCTTGCTGCCGGCGGTCTCGTCGATCTTCCTGAGAAGCTCGCGCTCCTCGTCGGAGACCTTCTTGGGGACCTCTATGGTCACCCTGACCAGGAGATCGCCTCTGATCGAGGAATTGACCCTCGGAAGGCCCTTGCCGGAAATCCTCAGAACAGATCCGACCTGGGTCCCGGGCGGGATGGTCAGCACGGCCTTCTCGCCTTCCAGGGTCTCGACGGTCTCCTCGCCTCCGAGGACCAGCTTGGGATACGTGGTGACTATCCCGGTCCAGAGGTTGTTGCCGTCGCGCTCGAAATTCCTGTCCTGCTTCACGTGGATGACCACATAAAGATCCCCGGGGGATCCGCCGTTGTATCCGGCGTTGCCTTCGCCGGACACCCTCAGCCTCATGCCGTCCTCGGCGCCCTTGGGGATGTTTATGCTTATGTGGGATTCCTTGGACACCCTTCCGGTTCCGCGGCAGTGCGGGCATTTCTCCGCGGAGCTCTTGCCGGTCCCGCGGCATTCGGGGCACTCCCTCACGGACATCATGTTGCCGAACGGGGTCCTGGAGACGGACTGGACCTGCCCGGATCCGCCGCACTTGCCGCAGACGGACACGTTCCCGTCCTTGCCGCCGGTGCCTCTGCATGGCTCGCACAGCACAGTGTGGGGCACGTCTATGTTGGCCTTCTTCCCTTCGAGGACTTCCTTCAGGGTTATCTCCAGATCGTACCTGAGGGATTCCCCCTGGGACGCCGAGCTGCGGCCTCCGCCTCTGCTGCGCCTGCCGCCTCCGAAGAGATCCCCGAAGAGATCCCCGAAGATGTCGCTTATGTCATCGGCATGGGTGAAGTTGTCCCAGGTGAATCCTCCCTGCCCGAACTGCTGGTTGACTCCCTCGAAACCGTACTGGTCGTACAGGCTCCTCTTCTCGGGATCCGAGAGCACTTCGTAGGCCTCGGAGATCTCCTTGAACTTGGCTTCGGCCACTTCCTTGGGTTCGGTGGAAACGTCAGGATGGTACTTCTTAGCCAGGCTCCTGTAGGCCTTCTTGATGGCGTCGGCGTCGGCCGATTTGTCGACCCCGAGCACCTCGTAGTAGTCTCTCGGCATTCTCCGCACCCTCATTCGTCGACGATTTTGTAGTCGGCATCGACGTAGTCGTCCTTGGGGGACTCTTTGGATGCCTGCCCCGAAGAGCCGCCCGCGGATCCTCCGGGTCCCTGGGGGCCCTGTCCCTGCTGGGCGGAGGAGTAGATCCTCTGGCTGACGGGCTCCATGGACTTCATCAGCGCGTCGATCTTGGATTTGATCGCTCCGGCGTCGTCTCCCTTGTTGGCGGCCTCCAGATCGGAGATGGCGGCCTCGATGGAAGCCCTCTCCTGCTGGGTGACCTTGTCCCCGAGCTCCTCGAGGGTCTTGCGCACGGTGTAGACCGAGGTCTCGGCCTGGTTGTGCATGTCGACGAGCTCCATCCTCTTCTTGTCCGCGTCGGCGAACTGCTCGGCCTGCTTGACCATGGCGTCGATCTCGTCCTTGCTGAGCTTGTTGGAGGATGCGATCGTGATGGTCTGCTCCTTGCCGGTCCCCTTGTCCTTGGCGGAGACGTTTATGATCCCGTTGGCATCGATGTCGAACGTGACCTCGATCTGGGGCACTCCGCGGCGGGCCGGGGGTATTCCGTCGAGTATGAATCTTCCGAGGGAGGTGTTGTCGGCCGCCATGGACCTCTCTCCCTGGACGACGTTGATCTCCACGGAAGGCTGGTTGTCCACCGCGGTGGAGAACACCTGGGATTTCTTGGTGGGGATGGTGGTGTTCCTTTCGATCAGCTTGGTGGATACCCCTCCGAGGGTCTCGATCCCGAGGGAAAGCGGGGTGACATCCAGAAGCAGGACGTCCTTGACCTCTCCGGACAGGACGGCTCCCTGGACGGCGGCTCCCATGGAAACGCACTCCATCGGGTCGATCCCGCGCTGGATCTTGGGCCCGACGATGCTCTCTACGAAGCTCTGGACGATAGGCATCCTGGTGGGGCCTCCGACCATGATGATCTTGTCGATCTTGTCCACGTTCAGGTGGGCGTCGCTGATGGCCTGGTTGATGGGCTGGCTGCACCTGCTGACGATGGGGTTCACGAGCTCTTCGAGTTTGGCGCGGGTGAGGGTCTGGATCAGGTGCTTGGGGCCGCTGGCGTCCGCGGAGATGTACGGGAGATTGATCTCGGTCTGCATGGTGCTGGAAAGCTCGATCTTGGCTTTCTCGCAGGCTTCCCTGACCCTCCAGAAGGCCATGTTGTCCTTGAAGAGGTCGATGCCGGTCTCCTTCTGGAACTGGTCGATGACGTATTTGGTCAGGGCCTCATCCATGTCGGACCCGCCGAGCTTGGTGTCCCCGGAAGTGGAGAGCACTTCGAACACGCCGTCGCTGAAGTCCATGATGGTGACATCCAGGGTTCCTCCTCCGAGGTCGAAGACCATGATCTTCTGCTCCACGTCGGATTTGTCCAGGCCGTATGCGAGGGCGGCGGCGGTGGGCTCATTGATTATACGCACCACGTCCAGCCCGGCGATGGCTCCGGCGTCCTTGGTGGCCTGCCTCTGGTTGTCGTCGAAGTATGCGGGCACGGTGATGACCGCCTTGTCGACGGGCTCGGCGAGGAAAGACTCCGCGTCTTTCTTGATTTTCTGGAGGATGAAGGCGGAGATCTGCTGGGGGGTGTACTCCTTCCCGAGGGCGGTGACCTTCTCGCTGGTGCCCATCTTCCTCTTGACGTTCTTGATGGTTCCGTCGGGATTGCTGACGGCCTGCCTTCTCGCGGGCTCTCCGACCAGGAGCTGCCCGTCTTTGGTGAATGCGACGTACGAGGGGAAGGATTTCCCTCCTACGCTGGTTCCCTCGGCGCTGGGGATCATTGTGGGTTTTCCGCCTTCCATGATGGACGCGGCCGAATTGCTCGTTCCGAGATCGATTCCGATGATTCTTGACATGTTCTCTCACCTTGCGGCATTTAAGACGTTTTTTTCGTTACGATTACTTTGCTGAATCTGATGACCTTTCCGTTCAGGGAGTATCCCTTCTGGAATACCTCCGCGATTTTCCCGTCCTCTTCCCCTTCGACGGCGGCGAGGGCTTCATGGTAGTTCGGATCGAAATCCCCCTCAGCAGGGATCTCCTTCAGGCCGTTTGCCTCCAGGATCTTCATCAGATTCGCTCTGACTCCCCTGATTCCGGTGACGAAATCGTTTTCCTCTTTGACGTACGAGAGCGCGCGGTCCAGATCGTCCACGACTGTCAGCATATCGGTGACTATGGAGGAGCATGCGTACTTCCTGAATTCCGCGTTGTCGCGTTCGGTTCTCTTGCGGTAATTGTCGAAATCGGCCTGCAACCTTCTGGCCATGCCCAAGTACTGCTCGGCCTTGGCTTCAGCCTCGGCCAGAGGATCTTTTTCCTCCGGCTTCTCTTCGGCGGGCTTCTCCTCGGCCCCGGCAGGCTCCGGCTTCTCGACCTCTTCCGCGGCCTCTTCCGCATCCTTGCGTTTAGACTTGACAGTCATGAGTGTCGCCTCTTTTAATAGTCAGATAAATGGCCGGGACTGGGACCCCCGTCCCGGCATAGGTTTCGAGCGTGATCAGTCGTCCATGTCGGGGATGTCCTGGGGACCGGGTCCGGAAGCTCCGCCGCGGGCCGCGATGACGTCGTCGATCCTGAGGATCATGACCGCCGCGTCGGTGGCGGAGTTGATGGCCTGCTTTCCGATCCTGTAGGGCTCGATGACGTTGAGGGCGGCCATGTCCTCGACCTT
>JAEEGL016312304.1_pt1 | contig 30515 bp, 28 predicted proteins | sample 9134231 | NCBI WGS metagenome assembly JAEEGL01 (sample SAMN16246548, study PRJNA631951) | gut metagenome | biome: gut microbiome; feature: rumen; material: fiber-attached | host: Bos | place: Iran: Karaj | collected 2018-10 | reverse complement strand
TCAGCGTCAGAAGCAGCGCTGCGGCGGCGATGATGACGAAGAAGACCGCGGCGATCACCACGTAGCCCATGCCGGTGGCAAGGCCGACGGCAGTTGCCAGGAAAACCAGGCCGATCTCCCTGGCGCTGCCCGGCGCGCTGCGGAAACGGATCAGACCGAACGCGCCGGCCACCGCCACGCCCGCGCCGATATTTCCGTTGACCATCATGATGACGATCTGCACCATCGCGGGAAGCAGGGCCAGGGTCAGTACAAAGCTGCGGGAATACTTGGATCTGTACATGCTCAGGGCGGCGGCGCCGAGGCCGATCACCAGCGAGACCGCTGTACAGATGAAGAACGCGGAAACGGTGATCTCCGTTCCTGTAATGATCGAGTCAAGCACTTAGAAGAGCCTCCTTTCGAATTGCGGCGGATCTGCCGCCGAGCACGAATCGTTTGTAGTATGTTCCATACTTGGAGAATGAGTCGGGGAAGATATGCTCCTCGGAAAGCAGCTGTGCCAGCCACAGCGGCGCAGTGCCCGGGATCTTGATTTCCATCAGGACCAGGTCCTTATCCATAAGCGGCACGCCGTGATCGCCGGAGCGCAGGTCCAGGTCGACGGCGCGGACGCGGAGCGCGCTGTCGAAGGTGAGCCGAAGCTCACCGCCGTCCGCTGAGGCGTACGCCTCCCGGTCATAGGCGATGAACACCTTTGGTTCCGGCCGGTAAAACCGCAGGAACCAATCGAGCTCACGGCCGATCTGGCTGCCGTCGCCGTTCCGCGCGCCCTCAAGATAACGCACCGCATCCTGGGCTGCCATCGTGACGCGGCGCTTGTAGACCACGCCGTCGTATTTTTTCTTGACCTCCACGAACACCGGATCACGGCCGTCCGGCACGCCGTAGCTGCGCAGCCGGAGTTTTTCCTTGTAGACAGGCTTCTCCAGCGACGCGCGGATCAGATCGTAATGCACGGTGTCGTAATAGACGCTGCAGACAGTGTATCGGGGATGCGGGTCCGGCTTCATAAACGGGTCCATGCCGCGCTTCACGGCGCGGTACTGCTCCTGTGTAAGCAGATATTTCTTCTCATAGCGTCTGAAGCAGCTTTGCAGCTCACTCACGTCGCTTCCCTCCTTTGTCAGGACTCCGGCCGTGTTCTGCGCCGACCGTTTTCATAGTGCGATGATAGCACAGGCCGGAGAAGGAAATCTCCGAGATACGGCGGCAAAAAATACGAAAACCGTACGAAAGCCTTCGTATGGATTGCCGGAGTTTCGCGTGCTGATCCACATTGTTTTTGGGGCGAAGAGCTGTTATAATCAGGTCAAACCGAAAATGAGGCAAAATGAAATGGATGCTATGAAAAAAAGGATTTATATTGCGGACGACGATGACAATATCCGCCAGGTCGTCAAGACCTTTCTGTCCAGCGACGGCTACGAGACCGAGGATTTCCCGACCGGGGATCTGCTGCTGGAGCGCTTCCGGCAGGAGCCCTGTGATCTGGTGATCCTGGATGTGATGATGCCGGGGGCAGACGGCTTCAGCATCTGCACGGAGCTCAGAAAGCTCAGTACCGTTCCGATCATCATGCTCACCGCAAGGGACACGGAAAACGACTTTGCCATGGGCCTTGGCCTCGGCAGCGACGACTATATCACAAAGCCTTTTTCCGCCATGGCGCTGCTGATGCGGGTCCGCGCCATCTTCCGGCGGATCGACTTCGAGAGCCGGAAGCACGAGACGCCCGCGTATGCGCCCGTTTCCGTGGGAAAGCTGACGCTGGATGAGGATAAGCGGCGCATTCTCGTCGAGGGAAAGCCCCTTGCGCTGTCTCCCACGGAGTACGATGTTTTGAAATATCTGATGCTTCACGCGGATCAGGCCGTCTCCAGAGAAGAGCTCCTTAATACCGTCTGGGGCTTTGAATCGGTGGTGGAGACCAGGGCAACGGACGATACGGTACGGCGGCTGCGGCAGAAGCTGGGCGGGTGCGGCGTGAACATTGCCGCAGTCTGGGGCTACGGCTTCCGGCTGGAGGAATCCAAATGAAAAAGCAGCGACATATCCGTACGCGGCTGACCCTGGCCATCATGGGACTGAGCTGCACGGTTTTGATCGTGGTCATGCTGGCATTCAACATCGCGGTCCGGAGCCATATCCGTTCCATGGTCTCCGCTCAGCTGAGCGAGGTAACGCAGAGCGTATCCGACGACCGGCTCGCGGGAGACCGCCTGCCGAAGGGCGACATGCGCTTTGACGACCGCCCGGACCGTGTGCCGGGCGCGGAATACAGCGCCGCGGTACTGACGGAGGACGGGATCCTGAAAGCCGTCCTGCACGGAAACGACGCCGTGGCGCAGGAGCTTGCGCGCTATGTCAGCGACCATGAGCTGTCCGCGGGCACGGAAGGCAGGGTCGTCTCTCTGGACAGCGGCACGTATACGATCTCCGTCCTGCAGGACCCGAAGGAGGCCGACAGCCGCCTGATGATCTATGCCGACGTGACCTCCATCACGGCTTTTACCCAGCAGGTAAACGTTATCCTTTTGATCGTGGTCCTTGCGGCCGTGGTGATCTCCGTCCTTCTGAGCCGCCGCTTTGCCAGGTCCTTCGCCAGGCCGGTCCAAACGCTTTCCGGTTTTGCGGCCCAGATCGGAAGCGGAAAGCTGGATCAGCGGGAGCTTGCCTTCCGCGACGCGGAATTCCAGCAGCTTGCCGATTCCATGAACGGGATGGTGCGGGAGCTTAACGACGCAAAGCAGAAGCAGGAGACCTTCTTTCAGAATGTTTCCCACGAGCTTCGGACGCCGCTGACCTCCATCCGCGGAAACGCGGAGGGCATCGTGTATGGGGTCATCGAGCCCCAGAAGGCGGCCCGGGTCATCCTTTCCGAATCGGACAAGCTCGGCGGCATGGTGGAGGATATCCTCTATCTGTCCCGCATGGGCAGGGGCAGGCCGGAAGGCTGCACGGAGACGGTCGATCTCCGGGAGGTCCTGTCGCTGTGCGTATCCGAACAGCACACGGAGGCGGAGCGAAAGGCGCTGCATTTCGCGTTCGACTTCGATGATGACCCTGTCATGCCGGCGATCCGCGAGCAGGACGCGCAGCGGCTCTTTGGGAATCTGATATCCAACGCGGTCCGCTATGCGGACAAGGAGATCCGTTTGAGCTGTCACAGCATCGGCGGCAGGGCTATCGTCAGGGTCGCGGACGACGGGTCTGGCATCGCGGAGGAGGACCTGCCCCATATATTCGAGCGCTTCTATAAAGGCAAGGACGGGAAGCACGGCATCGGCCTGGCTATCGCCCGTTCCGTCGCGGAAGCGTATCACGGGTCGCTGCGGGCCTGGAACGAGCACGGCGCGGTATTCGAGGCCGTTTTCCCCATTGCCGGGCAACAGGATTCATCGAACTGAAAAAGACGCTGACCGGGCGGTCAGCGTCTTTTTTCGTGTATTCTGCGTATTTTTCGCCGTTGGTTTTCGGAGATTCTTTCGTTTCAGTGTGCTACGATGACGCCAGAATCCAAACATGAATGGAGGGCAACCGAAATGACTCATCTAAAGAATAAATCTCTCATCCTTCTTGCCCTGCTCCTGGCGTCGGCCCTGATCCTGTCCGGCTGCGGCACGGCGGGAAGCCGGGCTGCGGGAACGGCAAGCGCAGCGCAAACCCCCTCTTCCGAAGGATCGGCCAGCCCGGCAAGCACCGTTGCCGAATCGGCAGGCAGCAGCGAAAGCGATGCAGAAAGCGCGGATGAAAGCGAGGCATTCTCCAACCGGGATCTCTCCGGGGAATACGATACCGGCGAGGCTGTGACGATCTCCCTGAACGGCGCGGCCGCCGAAGCCTCCTCCGAGACGGTGCAGATAACCGGCGGCACCGTGACGATCACCGGCGAAGGCACCTACATTCTCTCCGGCACCCTGGAGAACGGGACCATCGTTGTGGACGCGGCCAAGGAGGACAAGGTCCAGCTCGTGCTCGCGGGCGTGAGCATCCAGGCCTCAGACTACGCGGCCATATATGTCAAGCAGGCAGACAAGGTCTTTGTCACCCTGGCGGACGGGACCGAGAATACCCTCGCAAACGGCGGGTCCTTCACGCAGAAGGACGAAAACGATGTGGACGCCGTGATCTTCGCGAAGGACGACATCACCTTCAACGGGACCGGTACGCTCCGGATCAGCTCCCCCGCAGGGAGCGGCATTGTCGGCAAGGACGAGGTAACGATCACCGGCGGCGTCTATGAAATCTCGGCAGACAGCCACGCGATCCGTGCCAAGGACAGCCTCGCCATTGCGGACGGCAGCTTCACCCTCTATGCGTCGGAGGACGGCCTGCACGCCGAGAACGGAGACGACGATACCCTGGGCAGCATCTACATCGCGGGCGGCAGCTTCGTGATCCAGGTCAATGACGATGCGATCCACGCCACCACCCTGCTGCAGATCGACGGCGGTACGTTCGACATCACGGCGGCCGAGGGGCTGGAGGCGACCTGCATTCAGATCAACGGCGGCGATATCCGGATCTCCGCCTCCGACGACGGCGTCAACGCGGCCCGGAAGTCCTCTGTCTGCACCCCGACCTTTGAGATGAACGACGGGACCCTGACCATTGTCATGGGCGCCGGCGACACCGACGGCATCGATTCCAACGGCAATATCGTCGTCAACGGCGGCACCATCGACGTGACCGGCCAGTCCTCTTTCGACTGTGACGGCACGGCCCAGTACAACGGCGGAACGATCATCGTCAACGGCCGGCAGGTCAGCGAGATCCCCAACCAGATGATGGGCGGAGGCGGCTTCGGCGGAGATATGGGCGGTATGAGAGGCGGCTGGCGCCCTTAACAGGATACCGTCTCCCCGGCTTTTCCGGTACGGCCGAGAAAAGCCGCGGTCAAAAGCGCCGAGGCGCCAAAGGAGGGGAGGTCCCGTACGGGACCTCCCCTCTTTGATGCGAATAATATTAACGACAAACGCGATCTCCGAATCGACGTCCGGCGAAGCGGGTCGATCCGGGAAGGAGAAGCAGCGGAGTAAACGAGAGACGTCATATGCTGTGAAAAAGAAAACGCCGTCGCGAACGATACGATGTCCGCGACGACGTGGTGCGAGAGATGGGACTTGAACCCACACGCAGTGTCTGCACACGCCCCTCAAACGTGCCTGTCTACCTGTTCCAGCACTCTCGCAAATAGCAAAGGTTATTATATCTGCGGGCGTTAGGTTTGTCAATACGCTTTCTTAATTTTTTTCCAGTGTCCCGACGACCTCCGCGGCGGCGTCGGCAAACAGCCGGACGGCCGTCACCGCCTCGCTGAGTGTGTTCCCGTTGGTGCCCACCTCCACGATCAGAGCGCCGGGGCAAACGTCCTGGTTATACCGGTACTGGGAGATGTTCAGGGGCCGCGCCAGGGTGGGATACAGAGCCTCCATGGCGTACTGGAGGCGCAGGGCCAGCTTCAGGTTCTCCCGCCAGGCCGGATGCTCCAGCCCGGAATAGTCGGTGCCCGCCACCAGCATCACCTGGGCGCTCTCGACCCCGGGGAAGCTGGCGACGGTGCGGACATAGGTGCCGTCCTCGTTCTCGATGGCGTCCCGGTGCAGATCGATGACGAGCTGGAGGGAGGGGTACGCCTCCAGCCACGCCTCCACCGATTCCAGGGACCGGGCGTAGGAGCCCGTGTAGCTGGGGTAGTCGTAGAGCTCCCGGTCGTGGACCGCAGGGATGCCCCGCTCCGCCAGGGCAGCCGTCAGCTCGTCGCCCACGCGGATGACGCTGTGGGTTTTGTCCTCCGTGCGGGAGGGGTCGGACTCCTCATAGGTATCGCCGGGGTCGGGGGCGTAGGCCTCGCTCCCGTGGGTGTGGATCACCAGCACCAGCGGACCGTCTGCGGACGTGTCGCGGAGCGTGAGCGGCTCGTTCAGCAGCGCCGTGCAGTCGATGTCGTAATCCGTGTAGTTCTTCACCGACAGGCGCTCGGCGGAGAGATCGCCGGAGAACACCCGCTTCAGTTCCCGCACGGGGATGCGCTCGTCCGCGCTCTCCGCCGCGACGCTTCGGGCGGACAGGGGGGCCCGAAGCCGCTCCTGCGCTTTCGGCGCGGGCGTCTCCGGCTCCGGTGACAGCTCCGCGGGAGAGGGCTCCGCGCTCTCTCCGCCCAGCTCCATGCACAGGATCGCCTCCGTTACCCCGTCCCGGGAGACGATGTCCGCCAGCAGTCCGTCCATGGCGTCCTCCGCGCCCAGGGTGGACAGCAGCCGCAGCGCGGAAAACAGCGCCAGCAGCACCGCGGCGCCCTTTACCGCCCTGGCGCTGCGCATCACAGCGGACCTGTCCCGCCGCCTTCTCCTCATTTCCCGTCACCTCCGCAGTCTGTATACGGACATTCTATGCGCGCGGCGGCACGAATATGTTTGTCAAGGCGGATAAACTGTGGTATACTTTTATAAATAATGCGCACAGCGCGAACTTAACGGGAAAGAGGGTTAGCGAATGATCTCATACGCCACGAGAGGGACATGCGCGCGCCAGATCGACGTGGAGGTGCGGGACGGTATTGTCACGTCGGTCCGGTTCCACGGCGGCTGCCCCGGGAATCTCCAGGGGGTGGCGCGGCTGGTGGAGGGCATGCCCGCCGAGGATGTGATCGCGCGGCTGCGGGGCATCCGGTGCGGCTTCAAGCCCACATCCTGCCCCGATCAGCTCACATACGCGATCGAGCAGGCCATGAACGAGTGATCTTACGAAACAGAAGGGAGCGCATATGAACGAAACCATCAAAACGATCCTTGGGCGACGCAGCATCAGGAAATACAAGGATACCCCCGTGCCCCGCGAGCTGCTGGATATCCTGGTGGACTGCGGCAAATTCGCGGCCACGGCCAGGGGCATCCAGCCCTGGTTCTTCTCCGTGGTGACGGACCGGGCCGTGCTGGACCGGATCTCCAAATGCAACCGGGACTTCATCCTCTCCCTGCCGGAGGGAGCCATGACGGAGCGGGCCAGGGACCCCGCCTTCGACAACTTCCACCATGCCCCCGCCGCCATCATCATCTCCGGCTGCTGCGGCGACAATCCGGAGGAGTTTACCATCGCGGACTGCGCCAACGCGGCTGAGAACATCTGCATCGGCGCCGAGGCGCTGGGGCTGGGCTCCTGCTACATCGCGTCGTTCAAGTTCTGCCTCTCCGGCCCCGACGGAGACTGGATGTACTCCGCCCTGAAGATCCCCAACGGGTACGAGCCGTACTATGCCGTCTCCCTGGGCTACCCCGACGAGACGCTTGGCGAACGGGCTCCCAGACGGGAAAACCTGGTCGCCTATATCGGGTGAGGTGACAGTATGAAGCCGGTATTCAGCAACACGTTCAACGTGACTCACAACAAAACGAAATCCGAGGTCGCCCTCACCTTCACCCACGTGTACACGGAGCACAACTTCTCCATGCAGAGCGGTCAGCTCACCGACGTGTCCGCCCAGGTGTGCGACGACGTGGCCAGCGTCCTCCTCACGAGAGAGGGCACCGTGGCGCTGGCAAAGCTGCTTTACAAGATGGTGTCAGGCTGGGGCGTCGACCTGGACTGACGAACGCCGCAAATCGGACCGCCTCGCCGGTCTGCGCTCCCCGGCCCGTTTCCGGACCGGGGAGTTTTTGCGCGCCGCGATAGTGCGGCACAGGCCTCGTCCCCAGGGGACGTCTGGCAAAAACTGGCGCCCATATGCCAAATCGGTATACGGGTTGACACAGGGGAAACAATGTGTTACAATCTGGTTACATTTTTCGAATCGCTAAGGAGGCAGCTATGGCTTCAACAGTCCTTGAATATAAAAACCATCCCCTCAGGCGGAAGGACAATCTGATCTACTACGGCAGCATGGACGACAAATACATCATCATGATGCAGGTCTCCGAGACAAAGAAGGTCAAGGATATGGAGGTGGCGACCCGTATCTCCGTCCAGCTCCAGCTCACCGATCCCGACCTCAAGTCCAGGGACCGGGTGGTGAAGAAGAGCGAGAAGAACAGCTTCTACTCCGCTATGGACGTAGCCGCCGTATGGCTGGACAGGGCTCTCGCCTCCAAGTAAGGGGAATGTGATGAAAACAGCGAAAAAACTGACCGCCCTGCTGCTGGCGCTGCTGATCACGGCGTCCCTGGCGGTCATCACCGCCGAGGCGGCAGGCGTGGCCTCCGGCGTCGCCGCGGTGGAGGCGGAGCATATCAGCGTCCGCAGCGAGCCCGGCGCCGACGGCGCCGTCATCGCCCGGCTGAGCCGCGGCTCCGTAGTCGTGGTGCTGGAAAAGGCCGGCGCCTGGTACCGCATCAACTACAACGGCATCGTGGGCTACGTGCCCGGCCGCTACCTCTCCGGCATCTCGCCCGAGGCGGATCTCCTCGCGCTGGGCAAGGTCACGGACGAGGAAGTGAACATGCGGGAGGAGCCCACCACGAAAAGCCAGAGCTACGGCGTCCTCAACACCGGCGATATCCTCACCGTGCTGGGGATCGAAAACGGCTGGTACAAGGTCCGCATCGGGGACAAGACGGGCTATATGCGCTCCGACTACGTGGAGATCTGGTCCTCCTACCGTCCCTCCCAGGCGGGACTGAGCACCGACCCCGTGGGCAAGACCCAATTCCACACCCCCGCGCCTCCCTCCAATGACGAGACTATCGCCCTTGGCCAGCGGATCGCGGATTACGCCGTCCAGTTCGTGGGTTACGACTATGTCTACGGCGGCGACTCCCCGGAGGAGGGCGGCTTCGACTGCTCCGGCCTCGTGACCTATGTGTACGCCCAGTTCGGCTATAACCTGTACCATGGCTCCAACAGCCAGTACCGCATGTACGGCGTGGAGGTGGCCTATGAGGATATGCTCCCCGGCGACCTGGTCTTCTTCTCCAACGCCGGAGGCAATGACATCGCCCACGTGGGCATCTACCTGGGTAACGACCAGGTGGTCCACGCCTCGGATTATGGCGTCGGCGTCATCATCTCCGATTTGACGAGCGACTGGTACCAGAGCTTCTATTACGCCGCAAAACGCATCATTCTCCCCGACGAAGAGTAACCAAACGTGAATAAAAAGCGATCCCGGCAACGTTCGTTTCCGGGATCGTTTTCTGCTTATGCGGGCATCGCGGAGTTCGCCCCCCTCAAATCGCAGCCCAACGAAGCGGGGGCGATTTGAGATCAGAGCTCGTATACTCCGGAGAGGTCGACGGAGCCGGCGGGTCGTGCCAGCGCGCCCATGACCTCGATCATGACGCAGTCGCCGCCCATGCCCACGCCGAAGGTGAAGCCACAGTCGTGCATGAGCCGCAGGTTCATGGCGGCGCAGCCCATGATGCCTTCCCATTTCTGCTCCACCCAGTTCATCACGTACACGTCCTTGCGGAGCTTGATATACTCGCAGGGGCTGCTCCACACGTAGCCGCCGGCCCGGTTCATGGGGTCGCCGGGCTTTGTGTTGTTGATGATCGTCCAGGAGTAGGAGTGGGGGGAGTTGTAAATGTGCTGGGAGGACATCATATCCGAATAGGTCCAGGTGAAGGACCGGCCCAGCAGCTCCCTGGTGAAGCCGTGGCGCATGAGCCGCGGAGGCTCCACGCCCTCGGTGATCATATAGCCGAAGTGGTAGCGGGGCTCCACGTCCCTCAGGTCGTTCTTGCTGCCCAGCACCGCCTCGATGCAGGTGGCGCAGCCGTTGTGGAAGTCCAGGAACAGGATGTGGCTCGTGGGCGGGTATTCGGCGGAGCAGTAGTGCCCCACCGCCACAAGGCCGTCATCCAGCCGGAAGGGCTTGCACATCTCCCTGTGCCACTCCGCCTCGCCGGGCTTCCTGAACTCCAGCTCGTGGATCGAGGGGAACTGGTAGTCCCAGGCGGCGCCGTCGTCGAACCGGAGGGAGATCTCCTTCCCCACGCACAGGTCGCTCTCGCCCATGAGCTCCTTGGAGGACATCATCTGCTGCTCGCCCTGCTGCATGGAGGGGAAGATGTGGGGCGCCTTGGCGAACTCGCGCATCATATCCTCGTTGAAGGGGTGGGCCAGGACGCTGGTACGGTAGGTGGCCCGGGCGCCCCTGCGGGAGTAGTCCATCCGCTCGGTATGGGTGGGAGAGCGGACGAGGCCCTTGTCGTTGAAGTCGTGGAAGGTGGCGAGCTGGCCCAGCATGCGGCCCTTGCCCCGGTAGAGGCTGTACTCGTACCGGTCCTTTTCGTCGATGCCCAGGATCATGCCGATCTTCTCGTTCAGGAGGATGTCCACCACCTCCACGCTCAGGCGGCCGGAGTACTCCACCTCGCCGCAGGAGAAGACAAACAGGTCGTCGCTGATCTTATACGTGTCGGAGGGGAAGGTGAGCACGTCGTACCAGTCCGGCGAGTAGGGCTCCACCATGGTGAAGAAAAGGGACGTGGCGTAGGTGAAAAGCTGCCGCCTGCCAAGATCGTCGTCCCACAGGATCATCCGGTTGTCCAGCCGCAGCGTCACGCTGTCCCGGATCGTCGGGGGCTCCGCGCCCTCGGCCTTCGCGTAGCCGGTGTAGACCTGGCGCTGCCCCTCACGGTTGATGAAGCCGTCCAGCGCCGAGGGGGCGAACACGTCCATGCCGGACTCCCGGTAATCGGTCCCCTCGTGGTCGATGAACCACATCTCGAATACGGTGACCACATTGGTCTCCCGGTTGAGTATCACCGTGTAGCCCCGGAGGGTGCCGGGGATCATGTGGGAAAACAGCGTCATGTGCCGGTGGGAGAGGGCGCCGTAGCCGCACTCCGCGGGCTCGCCCCCGTTCTCGCTGAGGAGAAGCCGGTCCTCGCTGAGGAATTCATAGCGGAGGACGGGACCGGGCACCGGCTTTTCATCCAGCACCAGCTCCAGCTTTTTGCCGACAAGGCAGGGGCACAGGGGGGAGGCGTGCTCCGGCGCCTTCGCGGGATCCACGAGGGCCTGTACCTGACTGAGATTCAAATCGCTGTATTTTACCCTGAACATATCGCACCTCTTTCAATGTGATCGGCGGGACGCGCCCGCTGTTGTCGCGCAGGTCAGTCCTGCTGCTCCTTTGCCCGGCGCTCCTCCTCGTCCAGACGGTCGAAGTCGATCTCGTCCATTTTGGGGAAGCAGGCGCCGCAGATGTTGCACCGCTTCTGCCTGTTGAATTTGCAGAAGCGCACGTTGTCGCCCATGTAATCGTAGCGGTAGTGCCGGTCGAAAAGGGCCGACGCGTCGGGGTCCGGGTTCTCCTTCCGGGTGATGGTGCCCCAGGTCCCGTTCAGGAAGGCCGCCTGGAAGATCAGGGGCTTTTTCATCTGCCGGAACTTGATGGGGCAGTGCCACACATTGGGCGGCAGCCGCACCACGGTGGGCTTCGTGATCATCCGGGACTCCATGTGGTCCGGATCGTCCCCGATCATGAACTCGATCTCCGCGTCGAAGTCGCCGGGCTTCGTTGGATCGGCGCTGAGGAAGAAGATGTACTCGTCCACCGCCTGATGGAAGTGGGGCTCCTCCATATTGTTCGCGGCGGTGAACACCTGGAAGCCCACGTTGTAGTAGGAGTCCTCCATGTAGATGTCGCCCCGGAAATACGCTTGGGGCGAGGGACACCAGGGTCCCCACTTCGTCTCCTCCCTGGGTACGGCCAGGACCATCTTCGCCGTCTCCGGCCGGAGGGGCGGCTTCGCCGTCAGGAGCGCGGACGCTTCCGTATACGTGTTCGTCACGTAGCCGGGCCGCACCACGCAGCCCTGGGAGTCGGGGGCCTTCGTGTCGTCATAGGAGCCGTCCTCCGTGTAGATCTCCACCCCGTCCTCGTTCACCGCCCGCCAGGGGGCGCACTTCAGCCCGGAGCGGAAAAAGTCGCCCTCGGCGCCGTCGATCTCCCGGAGGTAGTGATACCGCAGTCCGTCCTCCCCCTCCGCAAGCTGGACGCAGTCCGCCTCGCCGGCGAACAGCACGTTCTGGAAAAAGAGGGGTTTTCCCGTCCGCACGATGCGCAGCGGCCCGTGCCACCAGCCCTTGGGGATCTTCACGATGGTGGGCTCCGTGATCACGATCTTCTCCATGTCGTCCAGACTTTTGCCCATGTAGAGGTGGATCTCCGCGTCGAAGGACTTGAACACGTCCGGGAATCCGGCGCCGAAAAAGACCATGTGGGCGTTGCACGGACGGAAGACCGGCTGGTCGAACAGCTCCACCGGCTTCGTGATCACCTGAAAGCCGCAGTGCATGGTGGCGCCGGGCATGTCCCGCGTGCCGCGGAAATAGACCTGCTCCGGGCTCAGCCAGCTCCGTCCCACGTTCTCCTCCGTCTTCAGTTCGTGAAACAGCTTCTCGTATTTTTCCTGCATACTGCTCCTCCCTTCATTCTGTGCTGTGGGCGTTCGTTTTATGGCACCACTATACCACAGCTCCCCGGCGAAATCTACGCGTTCGCCCGCTTTTTCGCAGAAAATTCTGTCTCCCGGGGCGCTGCGGCAGCCGGAAGCCGTTGCTTTTGGCGCAGGAATTGGATAGAATAAAAAGAACCTGAATTTCAAGCTGCGAGGTGGACCATGCGACCCTATGACAAGCTCTGGAAACGAGCCGCGGTGACCGGCGTCTGCGTCTTTGCGGGGAACGCGCTGATGGCGTTTCTGGTGGCGGCGTTCATCATCCCCCACGACATCGTCATGGGCGGCACCACTGGCATCGGCCTGGTGCTGCATCGGCTGCTCCCGCAGCTCGACGTGTCCCTGTTCATCCTGATCCTGAATATCCTGCTGGTGATCCTGGGCCTTATCGTGCTGGGGCGGAAGTTCGCCCTCACCACCGTGGCCAGCTCCCTGATGTACCCGGTGCTCCTGGGCCTCATGCAGCGCCTCCCCGGCATCGGGAGCCTGACCGATTCGCCCCTGGTGGCCGCGGTATTCGCCGGCAGCCTCATGGGGGTCGCCCTGGGGCTCGTGATGCGGGTGGGCTCCTCCACCGGCGGCACCGACATCGTGAACCTGGTGCTCAGCCGCGTGACCCACCGGCCCGTGTCCGTTTTTGTCTATATCACCGATCTCGTCATCGTGGCGCTGCAGGTGCTGACGGCCACCTCGGAGCAGATCCTGCTCGGCGTCATCGTCATCGTGCTGGAGACGCTGGTGCTGGATAAGGCCATGCTGCTGGGCAAGTCCCGGGTGCAGGTCTTTGCCGTCACGGAGCAATATGAGGAGGTGCGCGCCCTGCTGCTGGACCGGGCTGACGTGGGCGTGACCATGCTGCACATCGAGACCGGCCGCCTGGCGCGGGAGGGAAAGGGCGTCCTCTGCATCATCCCCCAGCGGAAGCTCTTTGAGGCCACGGAGCTGATCCGTGCCGCCGACCCCCACGCCTTCATCACCGTGACCCAGATCCGGGAGGTGCGGGGCCGGGGCTTCACCGAGGAGCGGGCGCGGATCCCCGGCGGCGGAGAACGGCATAAAAATGAGACGGGAGGCGCGATATGAGACCCTATGACAAGACATGGAAGCGTACGCTGGTGACCGGCGTCTGCATCGCGGCGGGGAATGCGCTGCTGGCGTTCCTGGTGGCGGCGTTCATCATCCCCCACGGGCTCATCATGGGCGGCACCACCGGCCTGAGCCTTGTGCTGAAGCGGCTGTTCCCCGCTCTGGACGTGTCGCTCATCATCCTGATCCTGAATATCCTGCTGGTATTCCTGGGGCTCATCGTGCTGGGGAAGAAGTTCGCCCTCACCACCGTGGCCAGCTCCGTCGTCTACCCGGTGCTTCTGGGGATCATGCAGCGGATCCCCGGTATCGGGAGCCTGACCGATTCGCCCCTGGTGGCGGCCATCTTCGCCGGGTGCCTGCTGGGCGTGGCCCTGGGGCTCGTGATGCGGGTGGGCTCCTCCACTGGCGGCACCGACATCGTGAACCTGGTGCTCAGCCACGTGACCCACCGGCCCGTGTCCCTTTTCGTGTACATCACCAACACGGTGGTGGTGGGAGTGCAGGCGCTGGTGACGCCGCCGGAGCGCATCCTGCTGGGCATCATCGTCATCGTGCTGGAGACGCTGGTGCTGGACAAGGCCATGCTTCTGGGCAAGAGCCAGATCCAGGTCTTCGCCGTCACGGAGCAATATGAGGAGGTGCGCGCCCTGCTGCTGAATCAGATGGCGGTGGGCGTGACCATGCTGCACATCGAAACGGGCCGCCTGGGCGAGGAGCAGGAGGGCGTCCTCTGCGTGATCCCTCAGCGAAAGCTCTACGACGTGACGGAGCTGATCCACGCCGCCGACCCCCACGCCTTCATCACCGTGACCCAGATCCGGGAGGTGCGGGGCCAGGGCTTCACCGAGGAGCGACACCCCCTCCCCGCCGCGGAGCACGGAGAAAATGAGCAAAAGATTTAATACTTCTTTCACGATTTTCCCGTTTACTTTCTTATGTCACCTGATATATAATACTATGATAGATACGTGTGCGCCGGTTCCGGCCGCACCGTATGAAGACTGAAAGACAACGCGAGGTGCGCGATGCTCGAGATCCTGTCGCCCGCCGGCTCGCCCGAGGGCGTGGTGGCCGCCGTTCAGAACGGGGCCGACGCCGTATACCTGGGCTTTGGCGGCTTCAACGCCAGACGGAACGCCAAAAACTTCACAGCGGACGAGTTTGAGCGCGCCGCGGAGTACTGCCGCGTGCGGGGCGTCAAGACCTACGTCACACTGAATACCCTCGCCTCCGACCGGGAGCTCGGCGAGGTGGCGGAGCATGCCCGTCTGGCCTCCCGACTGGGGGCGGACGCGGTGCTGGTGCAGGATCTGGGCGTGATGCAGGCGGTGCGGCAGGCCGTGCCGGAGCTGCCCGTCCACGCCAGCACACAGATGTCCGTCCACAACCTGGAGGGGGTGAAGCTGGCCGCGGCCATGGGCGCGAGCCGGGTGGTGCTGGCCAGGGAGCTCAGCCGCCGGGAGATCGAGTATATCTGCCGGAATTCCCCCATCGAGATCGAGGCATTCGTCCACGGGGCCCTGTGCATGTGCTATTCCGGCCAGTGCTACATGAGCGCCGTCATCGGGCGCAGGAGCGGGAACCGGGGCCTGTGCGCCCAGCCGTGCCGTCTCAACTACTCCGCCTCCGGCCACGACGCCCAGTACCTGCTGAGCCTGAAGGACTCCTGCCTCGTCCGGTATCTGGATGAGCTGGAGAAGATGGGCGTCGCCTGCGTAAAGATCGAAGGAAGGATGCGCCGCCCTGAATACGCGGCCATCGTGACCGGGGTCTATTCCCGGGCCATCAAGGACAGGCTGCCGCCCACCCGCGCCGATATGCAGGCGCTGCAGGCGGCCTTCTCCCGGCAGGGCTTTACGGACGGCTACTACCGGGACCGGAAGGGGCCGGAGATGTTCGGCGTCCGGGAGGAGGACGACCGGGGGAGCGAGGTCATCTTCTCCACCGCGAGAAAGAACTACCTGAACGGGGAATACCAGCGGATCCCCGTGCGTTTTGCCGCCATCGTCAAGGCCGGGGAACCCGCGAAGCTGGCCGGAATGGACGACCGCGGGCACATCGCCGACGCCGCGGGGATGACGCCGGAGCAGGCGGTCAACCGCGAGCTTACGCCTGCCCTGTTCGCCACCCAGCTCCACAAGACCGGCGGTACGCCCTTCATCTGCGCCGGCGTCAAAAGCGAGATCGGGGAGGGGCTCTCCCTGCCCACCTCCGCCATCAACGAGCTGCGGCGGGAGGTGCTGGCAAAGCTCATGGACATGCGCCGGGCTCTCCCGGAGCGGGAGGAGCGTGACTATACGCCTCCCGATCCTATCGAAAACCGGAGCGAGCCTCCGGTCCTGAACGTGCAGCTCATGCGGGCGCGGCAGCTCTCCCGGGAGCTGTTCGAGCTGAAGCCGAACATCCTCTACTTCCCGCTGGAGGAGCTGCAGGAGGCGGGACGCGAGCTGTGGCCGTTCCTGGACAGCCAGGAGATCACGGTCTGCGCCGTGCTGCCGAGGATCATCCACGACCCCGAGCTGGACGACGTGTCCGCCATGCTGGAACGGGCGGCGGGCATGGGCATCGGGGAGGCTCTGGTGGGCAACCTGGGGCAGATCCAGCTCGCCAGGAGCCACGGCTTTGCCGTACGGGGCGATTTCGGCCTCAACATCTACAATTCCCACGCCCTGCAGGTGGCGCGGGATCTGGGTCTCGTTTCCCAGACCCTCAGCTTCGAACTGAGGCTGGAGCAGATTCGGGACATTGCCAAGTGCATCGATACGGAGCTCATCGCCTACGGGCGGCTGCCCCTGATGATCACCGAGAACTGCATCGTGAAAAACAGCACGAAGACCTGCGCCTGCGACAGCTTTACCGGCATCAGCGACAGGCTGGGCGCCATCTTCCCGGTGGTAAAATCCTACGGCTGCCGGAATACGGTGCTCAACTCGAAAAAGCTGTTCCTGGCGGACAAGCGGCGGGACACCGCCTCCCTTGGCCTGTGGGCGGAGCGTCTCTGCTTCACCACCGAGAACAGCGCGGAGTGCGCCCAGGTGCTGCGCCGCTACATGGGCACGGAGGACTTCGAGCCCGTGAGCATCACAAGAGGACTGTATTACAGAGGAGTGGAGTAATGGCCATCGTTCTCGCATCGGCGTCGCCCCGGCGGCGGGAGCTGCTGGAGCTGATGGGGATCACGGATTTCATCGTTTGCCCCGCCTCGGGAGAGCCGGAGCTGAAAGGTCTCGCCCCGGATGAGACGGTGCGCCGCATCGCCCGCTACAAGGCGGAGCACGCGGCCGCGCTGCACCCGGATGCTGCGGTCATCGCGGCGGATACCCTTGTCTTTGCGGACGGCCAGGCTCTCGGCAAGCCCCGGGACCGGGAGGACGCCGGGCGGATGCTGCATATGCTCTCCGGCAAACGGCACGCGGTGTACACCGGCGTGGCGGTCATCCGCGGGGCGGATACTCTGGCAAAAGCAGTGCGGACAGATGTGTACTTCCGCAGTCTGACGGACAGGGAGATCGAAGAGTATATCGACACGGGAGAGCCCATGGACAAGGCCGGGGCCTACGGCGCCCAGGGCCGGGCCGCCGTGTTTATCGAGCGGATCGACGGCGATTTTTTCAACGTGATGGGGATGCCCGTCTGCGCGCTGGCCCTGATGCTGCGCGCTCTGGGCATCCGGCCGTAATGGCGCCGTTTTCATAAGGAGCGAACATGAAGAGACGTTTGAGCAGAAAAGGACTGATCGTGCTGGCCGCCGCCGCGGTCATCGCGCTGATCACGCTGATCTCGGTCAGCGCGGGGGGCCGCGGCGGGGTCTTCACCTCCGCTGTGAACGGCGTATCCATGCCTCTGAAGCGGCTGTCCGCAGCCGTAGCCTCCCAGATCGAGAGCATCTACGGCTATATGTACAAATACGACGAGGTGGTCAAGGAGAACGAGCAGCTCCATATGCAGCTCGCCGCCCTGGAGCGGGAGCGCAGGGAATACGTGGAGGTCTCCGAGGAGAACGAGCATTTCCGTCAGCTTCTGCAGCTCGCCTCCCGCCACTCTGACTATCAGTTCGAAAACGCCTCCGTCATCTCCTGGGGCGCCTCCAACTACACCTCCTCCTTCACCGTCAGCAAGGGGAGCGAGAACTCCGACGTGGCGGTGGGAGACAGTGTCATCACCGAGTCGGGCGTGCTCATCGGCGTCATCACCGAGGTGCGGGACAAGACGAGCGTGGCCGTCACGGTGATCGATACCAAATTCTCCGCCGGCTGCGTCATCGAGTCCAGCGGCGACACCGCCGTGGCCTCCGGCGACTACGCCCTCATGCGGCGGGGGATGCTGACCCTGGACTTCCTCGCCAGCGACACCCGGTTCATTACCGGGGACTCCGTGGTCACCAGCGGCAGGGGCGGCGTGTTCCCCAAGGGGCTCGTCATCGGCTACATCGAGGATGTGGAGCCCGACCCCGCCGGCAACGGGAGCAAGGTGACCGTCTCCCCCGCGGCCGATCTCCGCAACGTGATGGACGTGTTCCTCATCACGGATTTTGAGACCAGCGAGTGAGGTGGCCCATGAGCAAGGGTAAGATCGTTTGGAAGGTGATCCAGCACGCGCTGCTGCTGCTCATCGCCTACATCCTTCAGGGGATGGTGCTCCCCTATATCCCCCTCCGGGGGATGGTGCCCCTGATCCTGCCGGTGACGGCGGCGGCCGTCGCCATGTTCGAGGGCGGTTTTTACGGCGCTCTGTTCGGGCTCTTCGCGGGTATGTTCTGCGACTGCTCCTTCAACGCGCCCACCATCATGTTCACCCTCACGCTGACGGTCATCGGGCTGGCTGCCGGCTGGCTCGGCCAGACCGTGGTGGCGCGGGGACTCGTCTCCTATCTCGTCATGTGCGCCGCCGCGCTGGTGATCTGTTCCGGGGTTCAGAGCTTCAGCCTGCTGTTCTTCCGGGGGCAGTCCTTCGGCGCCCTGGCGCTGGAGGGGCTGCTGCAGACGGCCTATTCCCTCCTCTTTGCCATCCCGGCCTACTTTGCCGCGCGGGCCGTATCCAGGGGCGTCACCCCGGCGTGACGCCGATCGAAAGGAACCAAACATGCGCAGATTCGTGAACATTGCGAGGATCGTGATCCTCCTCATCCTCGTGGCCGCGCTGACCATGGTGTACATCAGCGCGCTGTACAGGCTGCAGCTCTATAAGGACAGCTCCGATCCGGAGAATCTGTCCGCCCTGAACACGTCCACCAGCCGCATCACACTGGACGCCGCCCGGGGCGACATCCTGGACCGGAACGGCGTGCCCCTGATCGCCAGCCGTGCGACCTACGGCATCACCCTGTCCAGGGACCAGCTCCTCAACGCGGTGGACACCAACGGGGAGCTCATGCGGATCATCGAAACAGCCCGGGAATACGGCGTCGCGTATACGGACACGTTCCCCATCACCATGGAAGCGCCCTTCTCCTACACGAGTATGGACGAGCAGCAGACCTACTGCTTCGAGCAGTATCTGGACTTCTTCGGCCTGCGGCACGACATCCTGGCCAGCGACCTGATCGTTTGGCTCAAGGACCACTATGAGATCAGCTTCACCACCAGCCTCAACGACGCCCGTCGGATCATCGGCCTCCGCTACGAGCTGGAGCTGCGGGTGATCGTCAATATCGACCCCTACGTGTTCGCCTCCGACGTGGACGCGGACTTCATCGCCGTGATGAAGGAGCGGGGCTTTATCGGCGTGAACACCACCACCGACTATATCCGGGAGTGCTTCACCGCCAGCGCCGGGCACCTGCTTGGCTACACCGCGTATATGGACAGCGAGCAGTATGAGTATTACGAAAAGCTGGGCTATCCCATGAACGCCCAGGTGGGTCAGGCGGGAGCCGAGAAGGCGTTCGAGGAATACCTCCACGGGAAGGACGGGGTCCTGCAGGTGACCACCCTGGAGGACGGGACCGTCGTCTCCGAGAAGGTGATCGAGCCCGCCCAGCCGGGGCAGAATGTGTACCTCTCCCTGGATATCGAGCTCCAGAAGGCCTGTGAGGACTACCTGTCGTATCTGATCAGCGATATCAACTCCACCCGCCCTGACCCCAACGACTGGGCCACCGGCGGCGCCCTGGTGGTGGTGCAGCCCAAGACGGGGCAGGTGCTGGCCTCCGTTTCCTACCCGTTCTACGATCCCTCCACCCTGAGCGAGGATTACGATCGGCTGCTGGCAGCGCCGAACCAGCCCCTGTTCAACCGGGCTACGAACGGCATCTACAACCCCGGCTCCACCTTCAAGATGGTCACGGGCTTCGCCGGGCTGAAGACCGGCTTCATCACGGAATTCTCCACCTACACCGACCTGGGCGTGTACACCGCCTATGGGGACTACCAGCCCGTGTGCTGGATCTATTCCAACACCGGCGGCGGCCACGGGGAGCTGGACCTGGTGGGCGCCATCCAGAACTCCTGCAACGTGTTCTTCTACTGGGTCGGCGACAATATCGGGATCGACGCGCTCTCCTCCGCTGCGAAGGAATTCGGCCTGGGCGTCCCCACGGGCATCGAGGTGGACGAGGACGCGGGCACCCTCTCCACGCCGGAGTACAAGGCCACCGTGGACCCGAACCCCTGGTACCCCGCCGACACGATCATCGCCTCCATCGGACAGGGCTACAATATGTTCACGCCGATCCAGCTCGCAAACTACTGCGCCACCATCGCAAACGGCGGTACACACTACGCCCTGACCCTGCTGAGCAAGACGAAGAGCGCCGATTACGCGGAGGTGACCCACGCCCCGGATCCCCGCGTCCTGAACTCCATCGCGGAAAAGGACTACATCCGTATCCTCCAGAAGGGGATGGAGGCCGTCACGGTGGGCGAGGGCTCGGCCCAGCCGATGTTTGAGGACGCCCCCGTAAAGGTGGCGGCCAAGACCGGCACCGTCCAGTCCGACGGCACCACGCTGACCAACGGCGTGTTCATCTGCTACGCTCCGGCTGACGACCCGGAGATCGCCGTCGCCGTGGTGGTGGAGAAGGGCAAGTCCGGCGTCAACATCATGTCCGCCGCCCGGCGGGTCGTGGATTACTACTTCTCCGAGAAGGAGGAGGAGCATATCGCGGCGGAGTATACCCTGCTGCCGTAAGCCCTTATATCCTGTCATCCTGAGTGAGCGGTGCGCGCCGAGGATCCCATCCGGCGCCGTCAGCCTGAATGAACCCTCAGCCTCCCCTCGGGGAAGTCGCCGACCCTGCGGCGGAGCCTAGCTGCCGCCCCCAAAAACAAAACCCACAAAAAAATCTTGAATCCTCAAAGAAAATTGTGTATAATATTTTAGCTGATTCCGGAAAGGTGGCGAGCGTCAATGGGCAAGGTCATAGCTGTTGTATCCGGAAAGGGCGGAACAGGGAAGACGACCACCGTGGGTGCCATTGGCTCCTGCCTCGCCGTGATGGGTCACAGGACGCTCTGCGTGGACTGTGACTCCGGTCTTCGGAACCTGGACCTCACATTGGGGATGAGCGAGCGGGCCGTTCGGGACTATTCGGACGTGCTCTCCGGCGCCGCGATCACGGAGGCCGCCTCCGAGCATCCGGAGGTTCCCGGCCTCTGGTTTCTGTCCGCGCCGTCCGTTTCCGCCGCAAGGGAGGCGGACGTAGGCGCGCTGGCCGGCCTTGCGGAGTCGGCGCGGGAGGCGTTCGATTTCTGCCTTTTGGATTCCCCCGCGGGCATTGGGCCAGGCTTCCGCTTCACCGCCTGCTGCGCCGATGCGGCGCTCATCGTCACCACCGGCGACGCCGCCGGTATCCGGGGCGCGCAGCGCGTGTCCCAGGAACTGGACGGGCTGGGGGTCACGGAGCAGCGGCTGATCGTCAACCGGGTGGACGAGCGCCAGTTCCGGCGATCCGGCATGACGGTGGACGATATCATCGACATCACGGGCGTGCAGCTCATCGGCCTCGTGTACGAGGACCGGCGCGTCCCTCTGGCAGCCAATTCGGAAAAGGCGCTGGTCCTGTATGAGCGCAGCGGCGCCGCCGTGCAGTTCCTGCGCGCGGCCCAGCGGCTCTGCGGCGAGCGCGTGGACGTATCCCCGGCCAGTAAAAGGTAAATAAACATTTTACATAGAAAGAGGGCGGAGAAATGAATATCGCATTGATGGCGCACGACCGGAAGAAGGAGCTGATGGTGCAGTTCTGCATCGCCTACTGCGGGATCCTGTCCGGGCACAACATCTGCGCGACGAACACCACGGGACGCCTGGTATCCGACGCCACCGGTCTGCCGATCACACTGTATCTGCCCGCGAGCCAGGGCGGGGCGCAGCAGATCGGGGCGCGCATCGCCTACAACGAGCTGGATATGGTGCTGTTTTTCTGCGACCCCAGCATCGGGGACCCCAACGGCAGCGTCAATGAGATCTCCCGTCTCTGCGACCAGTACAATGTCCCTTATGCGTCCAACGTGGCCACGGCGGAGGTCCTGATCCAGGGGCTCAAGCGCGGCGATCTGGACTGGCGCGACATCGTTAACCCAAAGAAATAAAGCAACGAAAACTGCGCTCATGGGCGGAGGCATCTCCGCCCTATCGCTTTGTATCATACCTTACGCAAGAGGAGAGATGAAAATGGAAAAAGTGAAACCTCGCACCTTATCCGGCTTCATGGAGCTGCTGCCGGAGAAGCAGGTGCTGTTTGACAAAATGACCGACAAGCTGCGGGAGGTCTACGCCCTCTACGGCTTCACCCCCCTGGACACGCCGGTGATCGAATCCGCGGAGGTGCTGCTGGCCAAGGGCGGCGGCGAAACGGAGAAGCAGATCTACCGCTTCGCCAAGGGCGATAACGACCTGGCCCTGCGCTTTGACCTGACGGTGCCCCTGGCGAAATACGCCGCCATGAACTGCGGTCAGCTCACCTTCCCCTTCCGCCGGTACCAGATCGGCAAGGTCTACCGGGGCGAGCGGGCACAGCGGGGCCGGTTCCGGGAATTCTACCAGGCCGACATCGACGTGATCGGCGACGGGGAGCTGGACATCATCAACGAGGCGGAGATCCCCAGCATCATCTACCGGGCGTTCACCGGCCTTGGGCTGGAGCGGTTCGTGATCCGGGTGAACAACCGGAAAATACTGAACGGCCTCTTCGCCCTCCTCGGAGAGGCGGAGCGGGCAACCGGCATCATGCACCAGGTGGACAGGCTGGACAAGGTCGGCCCCGACAAGGTGCGTCAGCTCCTCACGGAGGAGGAAGGCGTTCCCGCCGACACGGCGGCCCGGATCCTGGAGATTCTCGGCTCCGATGATCCGCTGGCGGCGCTGGCCGCCCTCAAGGGTCAGAATGAGACGTTCGACCGGGGCGTGGAGGAGCTGGAGACCGTGTGCCGCTATATGACCGGCTTCGGCGTGCCGGAGGACCACTTCAAGGTGGACCTGACCATCGCCCGCGGCCTGGACTACTACACCGGCACCGTGTATGAAACGACGCTTCTCGACCACCCGGAGGTGGGCTCGGTCTGCTCCGGCGGACGGTACGACGATCTGGCGGGCTACTATACGAACAAAAAGCTGCCCGGCGTGGGCATCTCCATCGGGCTCACCCGGCTGTTCTTCGTGCTGGAGGATCAGGGGTATCTGAATGAGGAGCTGCTCACCGCCCCCATGGACGTGCTGGTGATCCCCATGACGGAAGATATGGGCCCCGCCGTCTCCCTGGCCACCGCCCTGCGGGATCAGGGGCTGCGGGTGCAGATCCACAGCGAGAAGAAAAAGTTCAAGGCGAAGATGTCCTACGCCGACAGGCTGGGCGCGCCATACGTCGCGCTCCTGGGCGAGGATGAGATCAGCCAGGGCAAGGTCACGGTGAAGGACATGCGTACCGGCGCCCAGACCACCGTGTCGCCCGCCATGGCAGCCCGGGGCATCCGGGACGGCATCGAGTCACTACGCGGCGGCGCGCCCATCCGCGAGCCGGCCGCTGAGGAATGAGGAGAGAGGGAAATGGACAATCTACAGGGTTTTAAAAGAAACGCGTACTGCGGGGAGCCGCGGCTTTCCGACGCCGGGAAGGAGTATTCCGTCTGCGGCTGGGTGCAGCGGCAGCGGGACCTGGGTCAGCTGATCTTTGTGGACCTGCGGGACCGCACAGGCATCCTGCAGCTGGCCTTCGACGACGGCACCGACCGGGAGATCTTCAAAAAAGCATTCGCCGTCCGCTCGGAGTACGTACTGGCGGCAAAGGGCGTCCTGCGGGAGCGCTCCTCCAAAAACAAGGACATCCCCACCGGCGACGTGGAGCTGTTCGTCACGGAGCTCCGGGTGCTGGCTGCGGCGGAGACGCCCCCCTTCGAGATCGTGGAGGATTCCGACGTGAACGACGTGCTCCGGCTCAAGTACCGGTATCTGGACCTGCGCCGGCCGGATATGCAGCGGCAGATCGCCCTGCGGCATAAAGTGACCATGTGCACCCGGCGCTATTTCGACGAGCAGGGCTTTTATGAGATCGAGACGCCCATGCTCACCAAATCCACCCCGGAGGGCGCCCGGGACTACCTGGTGCCCAGCCGTGTGCACCCGGGCAAGTTCTACGCTCTGCCCCAGTCGCCGCAGCAGTACAAGCAGCTTCTGATGCTCTCGGGCTTCGACCGGTATTTCCAGATCGCCCGCTGCTTCCGGGATGAGGACCTGCGGGCCGACCGGCAGCCGGAGTTCACCCAAATCGACCTGGAGATGTCCTTCGTGGAGGTGGACGACGTCATCGCCGTGAACGAGGGCTTCCTGAAGCGCGTGTTCGGAGAGGTGTTGGGGATCGACGTGCCCACTCCCATCCGGCGCATGACCTGGCGGGAGGCCATGGACCGCTTCGGCTCCGACAAGCCGGACCTGCGCTTCGGCATGGAGCTGAAGAACATCAGCGACCTGGTGGAAAACTGCGGCTTCAAGGTCTTCACCGAGCCGGTGGCCGCCGGCGGCAGCGTACGGCTCATCAACGTCACCGGCGGGGCGGAGAAGTTCCCCCGCAAGCAGGTGGACAGCCTTGTGGAATTCGTAAAGACCTACGGCGCCAGGGGTCTCGCCTGGGTGAAGCTGGGGAAGGACGGCACGTCCTCCTCCTTCGCCAAGTTCATGTCCGAGGACGAGATGGCCGCCATCCTTGGCCGGGCCGGGGCCGAGACCGGCGACCTGGTGCTGATCGTGGCGGACGCAAAGGACGAGACCGTGTTCGCCGCCCTGGGCGCCCTCCGGTGCGAGTGCGCCAGGAGGCTGGGGCTCATGGACAAGAACCGCTATGAATTCCTGTGGGTCACGGAGTTCCCCATGTTCGAATACTCGGAGGAGGAGGGGCGCTATGTTGCCATGCACCACCCCTTCACCGCCCCCATGGACGAGGACGTGGACCTGCTGGAGAAGGACAAGAAGAACTGCCGCGCCAAGGCGTATGACATCGTGCTCAACGGCACGGAGATCGGCGGCGGCTCCATCCGGATCTCCACCCCGGAGATGCAGGAGACCATGTTCCGGGCCCTGGGCTTCACCGAGGAGGACGCCATGATCCGCTTCGGGCACCTGATCAACGCCTTCAAGTACGGCGCGCCCCCCCACGGCGGCCTGGCCTACGGGCTGGACCGGCTGGTGATGATCATGTCCGGCGCCGATACCATCCGGGACGTGATCGCCTTCCCCAAGGTGCAGAACGCCTCCGAGCCCATGACCGGCTGCCCCGACGTGGTGGACGCCAAACAGCTTGACGAGCTGGACATCGAGCTGGCCCATCCCCCCGAGGAGGAGTAAAGTCGCGCTTCGCTCCGCCCCTCCCCGTTCCGGGCGCGGCGCGCGCCGCTTTTCAAATCCGAATAACCGCACATACCGCCGCCGGGAATCCGGCGGCGGTTTTTCCGCGGACTTTTGCGCCGGGCGCTTTCCTTTTGTGATCGCTTCTCCCGGTCGAGCCCCTTCGGGGGCAGGCATTCGTCCCCCCCTCCGGCGCGGGGCGGCTCTCGCCGCTGCGCCGCCCGGGGTGAGACGGTTTCCCTGCGGGGGCAGCTTTTCCCTCGCGGGGGCGCCCGCCAGTTTTTGCACGGTGCAGGGGAAACCGCACGCGCCTGCGTGGACATCGAAGGCCGTGAAAGCGCCGAAAATCCCCAATTTTTCACAAGCAACTTGACAAATAATTGTTGACACGCCAAGAATATGTGTTATTCTGGTGATAACAACGACAGGAGGTGACCGCCATGCGGTTCGGAGACAGGATGCGCGCCCGGCGGGAGGAGCTGGGCCTGAAGCAGAGCGAGCTGGGAAAGATGATGGGCGTCACCGGCTCTGCCGTGGGCAATTACGAGACCGGCGTCAGCTATCCCAAGGCGGACGTGCTGCTGCGGGCGTTCCGGGCGCTTGACTGCGACGCCAACTATCTGTTCCAGGACTCCCTGGAGCTGCGGGACGCGCCATCGCCCGAGCTGGCGGAGCTGCTGGAGACGATCCGCAGCCTTGACGAGCACGGCCTGCGCACCGTGCGGCTCGTGGCGGAGGAGGAGGCGCTGCGTATGACCTCCGGCGGCGTATCGGAGCAGACACGGGTCATCCCCCTGTACCTGACCCCGGCGGCGGCGGGCTATGTGTCCCCCGCCTACGGCGACGACTACGTGGACCATATCGTCCCCGCGGCCAGCCCCGCGGACTTCGCCGTGCGCATCTCCGGGGACAGCATGGAGCCGTATATCCGCGACGGCGATCTGGTGCTGGTGAAGCGGCAGACCGACCTGCGTCCCGGCGACGTGGGCATTTTCTACGTGGACGGGGACATGAAGTGCAAGCAGTATTTCGCGGACCGGATGGGCAACGTGTACCTGCTCTCCCTGAACCGGGCGCGGCAGGACGCTGACACCGCCGTCCTGGCGGGATCCGGGGTAACGCTGCTGTGCTACGGCAAGGTGATCCTGGAGCAGCAGCCTCCCCTGCCGAAGCTGTGACGGAGCTGACGCAATTCGATATCGCCTTATGGGACCGCGCCGCGTGCGCGGTCCTTTTTGCGCCTTTTTCCTCTGGCTCGGACGGCTGAAAACGCGGAAAACCGCCCGCAGGTGTTTCCTGCGGGCGGTTTCTGACAATCACGATCAACCCGTTGTTACTTCAGCAGCTCCTTCACTGCCAGGGCAGCGGAGCATGCCGGGCAGTCGCAGGTCAGCGCGCCGGACGCCTTGAGCTCCTGCGCGTGGGCCAGGAAGGCCGCCGCCTTCTCCTCGCCGAAAATCTTTTTGGCGTGGTCGGAGCCGGCAAAGGCCACGAGCCCGTCAATAGGGGTCACATCCTCTTCGATCTCCGCCAGGAGCCGCTGTGTCGCCTCTGCCTCCTGCTCCGTGCCGGCGGCGTCCAGCCAGGCCTGGCCGGCCTCCTTCAGTTCCGGGCAGCAGTGAGAGATCATTTCCTGTACTTTTTCTCTGATCGCATCCATCATAATGCCTCCTTCGTATTATTGTCGTCCCATCAGCAGGACAGGATGTATCCGCCGTCGATGACCTGGACGGTGCCGGTGACCTGAGCCGCGGCGGGGGAAGCCAGGTACACGGCCAGGGCGCCGATTTCGATGGGCTCGCCGAAGCGGCCGAGGGGCATCTGGTTGTTGATGTAGTCGAACATATCCGGCGGGATGTGGCGGCTCAGCTCCGTGTTGGTGAAGCCGGGGGCGATGGCGTTGACCCGGATATCGTACTTGCCCAGCTCCACGGCCATGCAGTGGGTGAAGTGGTTGCCGGCGGCCTTGGCGCAGCTGTAGGGGGACATGGCCTGGGTCTTGTTGACGATGAAAGCGGCGTTGGAGGTCACGTTGATGATGCAGCCGCCCTTGCCCGCGTCGCGCATGCGCTTGCCCACCTCATAGGTCATGTGTACGGTGCCGTTCAGGTCGGTGTTGATGACGCTGTACCAGTCGCTGAGCTCCTCGTCCATGTCCAGCAGCTCGCTGACACAGGACACGCCCGCGTTGTTCACCAGGATATCGATCTGGTCAAAGGCTTCGTACACCTCGCCCACAGCCCGCCGCACGTCCTTAATGTCGGTGACGTCGCAGCTGAAGCTCTTGCAGACAGTGCCGAAGGGCTTCAGCTCCTCCAGCGCTTCTTCGGCCTTCTTCGCGTCGCGGCAAAGGATGGCGATGTTGGCGCCGCACTCCGCGAAGGCGAGCCCGATGCCGAGGCCAAGTCCGCGGTTGCCGCCGGTGATGATAGCGGTCTTCCCGGTGAGGTCAAAGGCGTTTTTCATGCTGGTGATCGGTTTTATCATGGAAATACCCTCTTTCTGAAATGAAGTAGCCTGTCTGAAAAAAAGAAATAGTATAATGCCTCTCTGGAGACATTATACTATTCGGCGCGGCGATTGAAAAGAGTTTTTATGAATTCGAGCTATTTGCCGGCATATTTTCGATACGGCTGCGGATATAATCCGGCACGTCGTCCGGCTCGATCTCCAGCGCGGCGGCAAATTCCCCGAACAGAAGCTCCTCTGCCCGCTTCATGAACCGCTCATCCACGGAGCCCAGCTTCCTGTTCTGGCTGACGGCCAGCTCCCTCTTGGCATGGATGGACATGGTCAGGTCGATCAGCTCGCCGCAGTCATGGGAACGGATCTTGTCCTCGTAGTATTTGGTGAGCTGGCGCAGGGCCCGGTCTTGGCACGCCTCCGCGCTCCGGTGGGGGATGGAGTCGATGAGCCGGTCGGCCTCGCTTCTGGATATGATGGGCCGCATGAAGACCTTGTCGGAGTCCACCGGCGCGGAGATGGTACATTTCTGGTAAAGCGGCTTGAGGACATAGAACAGCCTCTCACCGCCGTCGGCCCCATTCCTGTGAGCGATCTCAGAGACGAGACAGACGCCGGTGCTCCCATAGACGATCAGATCGCCGACATGAAACATCCGAACCCCTCCGTTTTCCCGAATACTTACAGTATACCACAGCTTTTGCCGCAATGTAAGCACAAATTTTCAGCTTTTTTTCATAAATAATCACGCTCCCGTGAAAGGGAGCGTGACTTTTCCGCGCTATTTGATTCCTCTTTGGAATAAACGGGCTCATTCGCGGCCGTAGAGCTTGTTGTAGTGCTGCAGGGAGTAGCGGTAGATCTCGTCGTAGACGATCTCGGTCTTGTCGGGGGGGCACATGGGCCAGCAGAAGGTGCGGCCGGTGCCGCCGTAGCGGTCCACAAAATCATCGCACAGCCTGCGGATCTCATCCTCCCCGGCCTCCGCGGGGATCTGCAGGGGGATGGTGAAGCCCATCCTGTCCCCATAGGTGTCATAGAGAAAGTCCAGATCGTTGCAGCGGAACTGGGGCGTCCACATGTCGATGCCCAGCTCGATCATCTGGGGCACGTACTGCATATTCCGGCCGCAGGAGTGGAGCTCGATGAACTTGCCGTTTTCGTGGAGGAAGTCGAAGAACCGCTTGGTGGGCGGCATGAGCTGCTCTTCGAACATGTCGTTGGAGAAGAAGCCCGACTTTTCGGCGCCCCAGTCGTCGTGGTACAGCACGCCGTCCACGGGGGCGTAGTATTTGAAGATCTTCTCGCAGCTCTCGATCTTGTAGTCGGCCATCTTCTGGAAAAACTCTTCCAGCAGCTCCGGCTCCTCGTAGAAGGCAAGCAGAGATTCGTCGAAGGGGATCATCTCGTGGAGCCGTTCGAACAGCCCCTCCACGCACTCATAGATGTGGACCCGATCGGGGTCGTAGTTGGAGGAGATCTTTTTGCCGTCGGTGGCAAAGTCCACAAGGCTGAGGTCCGGCCACTCAAGCTCCTCCTTCCAGTTCGCGAAATCGGAGATGGTGCGGGTGCCGGGCTTGGTGATCATGCCGCCGATGGTCTCCTCCATGTACCAGTCCACACCCCACCAGTCATAGCCGTTGACCTCGGGAACGGGGTGCTCCTCCATGGCGTCGGGCCACACGGTATTGCTCTCATACATCCAGATGGGCATCCAGTAGGGCTTGCCGCCGGTGGCGGCCCGGATGTAGTTCTCCCGGACGCTGTAGGGGCGGCCGGTGATGGGGGCCTTCTTCTTCTGGAACTGCGCCGGCCAGGACGCGGGATCCTGCCACCACTGGGTGTAATCCCGGGTCGCGGCGCGCTGCATAAACTTGCCTGCCATTTTTATTCTCCTTCCTTCTTGCTGTGATCGGATCTCAACTCATATACAGCCGCATACAGACTGCATGAAAACACTTGCCGGAGCTCGCTTCCCCGGCGCTTCCCGCCGGAAAGCCGCTAATATTATACGCAAATCGCCCCGAAGTGTCAAGGCGTCCGCCGGATCTGTACGCAGCCGCGCGGGCGGGTCGGCGCCGGGCCCGGATCCGCCGGAAAAGCCGCAAACCGCGGAAAGTGCGCCGTCCGACCGCTCCGCACAGGACAGGTTGCATAATAAAAAAGCAAAACTTGGGCGCAGGATAAGCGGCTATCAATTATTGACAGGGAATTTTCGCGCTGATATAATTATCTGGAAACAGCAATGCTGCGTGTTTTGTTGGATTACAAAAAATATGATAAAAGGAGTGCTCCACTATGCTTGATCCGACTGTGTACAAAGACTGGCAAATCGCGGAGGATGCAGAGAAGCGTCTGCCGTCCATCGACTACTTCCGTGAGAAGATGGGCCTGCTGCCTGACGAAATCATCCCCTACGGCCGCACCCCCAAGCTCGACTTCCTGAAGATCATGGAACGTCTGAAGGACCGTCCCGACGGCAAATACATCGAGGTCACTGCCATCACCCCGACTCCCCTGGGCGAAGGCAAGTCCACCACCTCCCTTGGCCTGATCGAGGGTCTGGGCAAGCTGGGCAAGAATGTGGGCGGCTGCCTGCGTCAGCCCTCCGGCGGCCCGACCATGAACGTCAAGGGCACCGCTGCCGGCGGCGGCAACGCGCTGCTGATCCCCATGACCGAGTTCTCCCTCGGCCTGACCGGCGATATCAACGACATCATGAACGCCCACAACCTCGGCATGGTCGCCCTCAACGCCCGTATGCAGCATGAGCGCAACTACGAC